>OCHM01000053.1_pt1 | contig 88003 bp, 64 predicted proteins | sample 1538901 | NCBI WGS metagenome assembly OCHM01 (sample SAMN04571734, study PRJEB22368) | human gut metagenome | biome: human gut; material: stool | host: Homo sapiens | place: Luxembourg | collected 2012-11-08 | reverse complement strand
GGAAAGGTTCATGCCTTCTTACATGAAGATAATCAGTCTGAGTCTGTCATCGTTAAAAAAGATATGAATATGTGTAGGATTAGAACACTGATAATGGTCGATAATGGCGAGATTTTGAAAGATACTGTCATTGGTGTAAAAGGTCTGAGACTGAATGTTATTGACACGCCAGCCTTCTGCATATATGTAAGACGAAACGCCAATGGCTATGAGAATTTTATTCTTAAATACACTAACAGCACGGAAGAGACTGATAGCATCAACTCCAAGTCATATAAGACTCTAATGACGGTCGGTCGCAATTCTGGCTGCATATATACTTTCCAGTATAAAAGTGATGTAGGCTTGTCTGAGATGACAGAGATGAAGAGATTGGCGCTGCAGGGAAACGGCAATGCACGTTACCAAAAGAACATTGAGCAACAGTTTCGACTATTGAAACAAATGCATGAGGAATTGTTATAAAAAAATAATCGGAGACGAAGAAGGACATTAATCAGTATGTACAGTGATAATGCTAAATAATAAGGTAAAATGAGAATAGGAATAATAACGCTACCATTTAATAATAATTATGGGGGTTATCTTCAGGCGTATGCCTTGATGGCCGTGCTAAAGCAAATGGGGCATAAGCCTACCATGTTAATGCGAAGGCAAAATGTCGCAAAAGTATCTTTCTGTTGGAAGTTGAAACTGGCCATCAAAGGGATTTTGAAAACTATTCTAACCTTTCGAAAATGTCAGATTGTATATGATGTAGAGTATCCGTTCCGCCATAGAGGAACTGAAATGTTGAAGTTTGTAAATAGTCATATAACTCCTCAAACACCATATATCTATGATACAAACTCTTTAAGAGAATACTGTGAGGGACGTTATGATGCTTATATTGTTGGAAGTGATCAGGTCTGGAGGGCTATATATGTTCCTGATATTCGGAATTATTTTCTGGATTTCACTACAGGATGGTGTGTAAAGAGAGTTGCTTATGCAGCATCATTTGGTACAGATACACCGGAATATACAGATGAACAGATTTGTCAATGCGGCAAGTTGCTGAAATCCTTCGATGCGGTTTCTGTTAGAGAGAATTCTGGCAAAGGTGTAATTGACCGTTTTGGATGGAGCGCACAGAATCTTCAATCCGTTTTGGATCCAACAATGCTTCTCACAGCTGCCGATTATTCGAAGGTATTGCCCAAGACTCCTTGCGGTTCTTTGCATAAGATATTTTATTACGTCCTTGATGAGACGGAAGGTGTTGAAAATTTTCTTGGCGAACTAGCTTCGTTTTTAAGACTTGGATTATGTGGCATCTCTAATATTCAGAAAGGGAATGGTGTATTAGCATCTATAGAAGACTGGTTGACAAATATTCGAGATGCAGAGTTCGTCGTTACAGATTCCTTTCATGGTATGGTGTTCTCGATAATTTTTCATAAGCCATTTGTGGTGTGTGTTAATTCCAATAGAGGAGCAGATAGATTTTCCTCACTGTTGTCGGAATTAAATTTGTCTGATAGGATAATCGTGTCGGGTAGCGATATGAAGAAACTGGCCTCTGGTGACATAAATTGGCTAGAGGTAGATAATCGTTTGGATGAGTTGCGTAATCATTCATTTAATTTTCTGAAACAAGCGTTGTAAGATAATGAATAAGAAATTGGTATATGTTGGGTTTGCCTTCTCCCATCATAAAGGCACGCATGCAGGTTATCATCAAATACGTGAATATTTGAACTATGACTATGTTGTGGACTGTCAGCCCTATTTTGATAAGAGTCAGAGGGAACAATCCAAGTTTTCTTCGTTTCGACGGCTATACAGGAAAGTCTTAGGTAGAGTCTTCGGCGTGAGCAATATTCCTTGGTACTTGATTCGTCTTATTTGGTTGGGGATACGCTATAACAACTTGGTTTTAATCCTCGGGTAAATTTGAGTGAAGGTGTAAAACGTACAATTTTAAGCTTTGATTGAAATGAAGAAAACAATAATAATGGAAGAATTGAGAGCCATTCAGCTTGATATTCTTGATAAGATTCATGCGTTCTGTACAGAGCGTGGTATTCGATATTCTTTAGGTGGGGGCACTCTATTGGGGGCGGTTTGACATAAGGGATATATTCCTTGGGATGATGACATAGATATTATGTTGCCTCGTCCTGATTATGACAGATTCTTGAAAGAGTTTGAAGGTAAATATGCAGAATTAAATCTTCAATATTATGGAAATGATATCACCTGTTGTATCCCTTTTGCTAAGGTTTATGACAACAGGACGGTATTGATAGAGAAACTTCAGAAAAGTGGTATATATATCGATGTATTTCCTATTGATGGTCTTCCTGAAGAAAGTAAGATAAAAGACTATTTATCCATATATAACAATCAACTTCATAAAATCTATTTTATGACTCCTTTCTATAAAATTACAGGATCTTTGAAGGATAGAATAAAATATTATGTAAAGAAGGTTTTTTATCCTACTCGTGATAAGCATATTATGAGGTTTTATGATTTCTTAAAGTCCTATAGCCTTGAAAAATCAGTAAATGCAGGTGCTATTTGCGGCATATATGCAGAAAAAGAGTTGATGCCACGGGAGACATTTGAAAGTTATATAACAGTTGAGTTTGAAGGCCGACAATATATGGCGATAAAAGACTATGATGCTTATCTGACCAAGCATTATGGAGATTATATGCAGTTTCCACCTAAAGAGAAACAGGTGAACCACCATGTTTTTACAGCTTATTGGAAGTAACGTTTAAAGGTCTAAAATAAACAACAATGATATATTTAGTTGTACAAGATTGGTCTAATACGGCCAACAATCATGCAGGTATAAAATACTTGTGTAACCGATTGCAACAAAAGCATCCCGATGAATTTGAGGTTATTTCGATACCCGATTTTTATCAAGGCTTTTCTGCAAACTTGATGTTGCGCAAGATAAATGTCTTCCTTGCACGAAGGAAGTTCTTTAGCAGATTGAATCATGTTTATAAAGAACTGCACGCTAAGTTGAAGGCCGGCGACAAAGTGTTTCTGCTGGAATATATGGAGCAACTTTGCCCTCAGTTGTCGTTGGCTGAACGTTTGAAGCGGAAGCATCCTTTAATTCCGATTTATGCAATGGTCCATTTAGTACCTGAAAAATTGAATGATAAATTTTCAAAGGCTGGGTTTACTAAATGGATAAAGCCTATAGACTACATAGTGACATTGGGTTCTTCTTTGACTAGATACTTTATAGAAAGAGGTTTCGATGAAAGCAAGATAATAACCACGTTTCATTATGTAGAAACCGATTATTATAAAGTAGCGGATAGATTACCAACACAAAAGTCAATAACTGTCATTGCAATGGGGAATCAAATGCGTAATGTTGCACTTTTGCATGACATTGTTTTGCAATTGCCTCAAGTAAAATTTATTATCTGTCAAGGAGTGGGAAATATGGAAAATGAATTTGCTGATTGTTCCAATGTTTCTCTTATCCCATTTGTTCCTGAAGATAAGTTAAGAGATTATATGGCTTCCGCTGATGTTTCACTAAATGTGATGAAAGACACAATCGGTAGTAATGTGATAGTAACCTCTATGGCTATGGGGTTAGCTATGGTATGTATGGATGTCGGATCTATTCGTGATTATTGTGATGATTCAAATTGCCTTTTCGCTAACACCACCCAAGATTTTGTCAAGGCGGTAAAGTCTCTGTCTGAGAATGTTGATAAAATAAATGGTATGAAGCGGGCTTCATTAAAAAAGTCATCAGACTTGACAATAGATAAATTCTACACTAACATTAAACCTTATTTTAGTTAGAATGTTACGATATATATATTTCTCTTTATAGCAATGATATTTGCTGTCTTTGGGAATTTTTATATCTCTGATTGGGCTCGCTTTTTAAAGTGGGTTCAATTAATGATACGTCTCTGTGGTTAACATATTCTATATAGTTGGATCTGTATAATAATACAGAATTATAATACGCGATATTAATATGTCAAATATAGATTTCATCGTATTGTATTCGTTTTTGTTTGCCCTTTTCTACTGTCTCTCCAGACTGCCGCAACGAGAATTGAATGAACGATACTGGGCTGTGCTATCTCCTGTTATAATATCATTTGTTTTAATAATTGGGTTGAGGTATGGATGGGGGAATGATTACCTATTTTATAAATGGAGAATAGAACATCCTGCACAGGACGAAGATATGTTTTTTGGTTCTTTGAACATGTTTCTAACTGGAATGGGATTAAACTACGCGGGAGTTTTTTCTTTTTATGCATTGTGCTTGGTATGGGGAGGTATTTTGTATTTAAAGAGTTTTCGTGATAATCGTTATATGCTTTCGCTGTTCTTGCCGGCGATTTTCTTTCTCGCGACATTTATGATTCGCCAAGGATTCTCAACAGCATTCGTGTTCTTGGGCTTTTATTACTTGGCAAGGAAAAAATATATACTGGGTTTGGCATTCTTGATTATTGCAATAAAGATTCATACTGGTATCCTCACCTTTATGTTGTTGCCTGTTTTTTTCTCTCTTATTCGAAAATGGTATTGCCGTCCTTTCCCGTATATCATTATTATTCCCTTGTATCTATTTGTTGCTATTCTTCAAGATGCAGCAAGCAGCTTCTTTGGAGAACATATGGCAGAGGCGTTTTCCTTTCTGGAGAATTTTGGGAAATTCTCTTCTTATAGTGACCAAAGTGATTATTGGTTTGGAACAGATGGAATAAGCGAATCATACCAGCAGGGCGTGTTGACACGTTTTTTGTCTATCGCTTTTGAAACATCAATAATTTATCTGGGAGCGATAGCTCTTAAATATAAAAAAGACGAGAGGGTTGTCTGCTTGTACAATACTGTAATTCTAGGCATGTTTATTATGCGTGTAGGATTTCTTCTTGAAATTATTCATCGTATTGGGATGTCTGTGATGAGCTGGTATTTTATCCCATTAGGTTTTTCTCTTTTTACACTGTCTCCATTGTTAAAGAGAAATGTTTTGGGGGGAATGGAGCGCAAATTAGTAATCACTTCTCGTTTCTTCTGCGTATTGTATCTTGTTTTGTATTATGGACGTTTGGTTTTGATGTCACCAACGTATGGATTTATCTGGAGTTGATCCATATACAATTAGACTTAATGCTTACGAAAAAACATTCAAATAGTGTGAGGAGTTTATTATGATAAAAAGTAAAAGTGAATTAAAAAAAACAATCTATTTAGAGAAGAGTATATACCAGCAGTATATGTTCCAAACATGTGTACGCAGAATATTTGCATGCATAAAGAGAGAACCTGCATGGCTTATTCTGAAATGGCAGATTCTGTCTCGTACTGTTGATTACTATAATTATAGATTGAAACATAGTCCAAGTATTATCGAAAAAGTAATATATTTATATTGTATTAGAAAAAGGAATATTTTGGGGGCTAGATTAGGTTTGGAGATAGGTACAGAAAACATTGCACCGGGATTATTGGTTTATCATTTTGCAGGTGGATGTGTTGTAAATGGTGGTAGTGTTATTGGAAAAAACTGTCATTTGCATGGAAACAACTGTATTGGTAACGCTGGTCCGCATGATTTGCGATGTCCAATTATTGGCGATAACGTTATGGTCGGAGTTGGTGCAAAAATTATAGGAAATGTAAAGATTGCTAATGGAATTAAAATCGCAGCTGGTGCTGTTGTTGTTCATTCTTTCGATGAACCTAATATAACAATTGCGGGGGTTCCTGCTATAAAAGTGAAATAACAATGTCAAAAGTAAGTATAATACTCCCAATCTACAACGTTGAAAAACACCTTCATCGTTGTATGGACTCTTTGCTTAATCAGACATTGGAGGATATTGAAATTATTATGGTAGATGATGGTTCGCCTGATAATTGTCCTCAGATGTGTGATGAATATGCAAAGAAAGATAATAGAGTGAAAGTCGTGCATAAGGAAAATGCTGGACTTGGTTTCGCACGTAACTCTGGACTTGAGGTTGCTAAGGGTGAATATATAGCATTCGTTGACTCTGATGATTATGTAGGCTTAAATATGTATAAGACGTTATACGATAGAGCTGAAGCAGATAAATGTGATGCTGTGTTTTGTGGCTTTCGTACAGAGGTGACACAAAGCAAGTGGGTGTATAGTGATGAGGTAGATGCTGACAAATTATGGAGGGGCAAGGATGTGCAGTTGTTTATGTTGGATATGATTGCCTCAGGGGCTGGCGTAAAGACCGAAAGATTATATCAAATGTCTGTATGGCATTCTATATATAAGCGTTCTATTATAGAAGAAAATTATCTTCGCTTTGTTTCAGAGAGAGAGGTTGTTTCAGAAGATATTCCTTTTCAAGTTGATTTTTTGTTCAAAGCAAATACTGTCGCTTATATAAAAGAGACGTTTTATTCATATTGTTTGAATGGGACTTCTCTAACAGCAACATTGAAACCAGAAAAATATGCAAGATATAAGCAACTGAGAGTTTGTTTGTTAGCAAAGTCTTCAGATGCAGAATATGTTAGTAGGGTAAATCGGTTGTTTATTGGTTATACTCGCTCTCATCTGTATGATATAATAAATTCGACTTGGAAAAATAAGGTGGCAATGATTAAAGACATACAGGCTGATAAAGTTTGGAAGGAGATAAATCGGAACTACTCTCCTGCCAATTTGCCATTTATATCTAAGAGTATTTATAAGTTCTTGCTGTTACCTTCTGCAAGTTTTTTGTTTATTTGGATGTACCTGATGAATTTAGCTCGTAAGAAACTTGGGGGCAGATCTTTTGTCTTATGAACTAGCCGAAGATATAAAGCGCCTCGATAATCGTCGTCCTACTTTAAAGGATTGTATCCTCCATAATGAAGAATGGTACATATATCATTATATCCGTCATCTTCGTTATGTGGAGTATTATCAAGACAAGAACAAACTGAAATTCTTATGGTACTTTTTCTGGTACAAACATCTGGGATTCAAACTTAGAATGACTATTTATACAAATACTATAGGATTGGGTTTTAGAATTTATCATGCTGGTTACTTTGTCCATGTAGGAACAAATGTATGAATTGGACGTAATTGCACAATGTTGTCAGGCGTTGTATTTGGTAATAAAAGTGAAGCTCCGAATAGCGCTCCTGTTGTTGGGGATAATTTTCACTGCGATTTAGGTGCCAAAATCCTCGTGGCAGTAAAAAATGGCAAGAATGTGACTATTTGTGCTAATTCGGTTGTAACAAAAGATATCCCAGACAATGCTGTTGTTGGAGGAATACTAGCTAAATTAATAAAAATTAAAAAATGGATTGTAAACTTTTATTTCGGGGGGGGGCAAAAGCTGACCCTTATTGCTTCTTATCTTTATGATAAGATTCTCGCATTCTTCTGTAAAGGTTCAATGCAACATTGTGGTAAGCATGTGTATATTCGTCCATCAAGTTCTGATTTCAAGGGGCTTTGGAATCTGAGTGTTGGTGACTATACAAGTATTCCCAAAGGAAGCATATTCTACTGTACTGAGGCTCCATTGACAATCGGCAAAAAGGTTATTTTTGGCCCTCGCCCGACAATTATTACTGGTGACCATCGTATAGATGTCATTGGTAAGTATATAATGGATTCAATAGAAAAACTTCCCGAGAATGATGCTCCTGTTGTTATAGAAGATGATGTGTGGGTAGGGTCAAATGTAACAATATTAAAAGGTGTAACCATTGGACGTGGCTCTGTAATTGCTGCGGGGGCAGTCGTTACAAAGTCTTGTCCACCTTATTCCATCATAGGAGGTGTGCCTGCTAAAGTCTTGAAAGCGAGATTCACTCCTGATGAGATTAAGGAACATGAAGGTAAACTGGCTAAAAATGAAATGTATTTCTGAGGAATTGTATTCTGGCCATTCGGATGTTGTGCGGGATGGACATACAGAGGTGATAATAGTTTCTCCATCTTTGGACGCATCTAAGAACGTGAGTGGTATTTCATCTGTCACACAGTTTGTCATTGGCAACAATAAAGAGTGTGCTTATGTCCATTTCGAATTAGGACGAAAGGATAATGAACGAGGTGGGCTGTTTCGTGTTTTCTCTCTCCTCAGATGCTTCCTTCTTTGGAAAAGAATGCTCAGACACCATCCCAATGCATTGGTCCACTATAATTTCCCTTTAAGTAAGGCTTCTATTATCCGTGATCCGCTATTTATGAGAGAGGCTAAGCGAAAAGGTAGAAAAATGGTTGTGCATATTCATGGTGGAGTCTTTCTGACACATTATGATGAAGCTCCTTTTATCATAAAGCGGATTTTGAGGAATGTTTTTGCCTGGAATGTTCCGTTCGTCGTTTTGGGTAAAGGAGAGAAGCAGATTGTGGAACAGACGTTTGGAGCAAAGAAGGTGTACTCTTTGCCCAATTGTGTGGATTTGCGTGATGCAGAGAAATTCAAAAGGGAATATAATAAAACTCGTCCTCTTGTAATAGGGTATATAGGCCGCTTGGCAGAAACAAAAGGAATGAATTATCTTTTGGGTGCTTGCTGTGAATTGAAACAACAAGGAATTCATTTCGTGTTGAAACTTGCGGGTGCAGAGGAATTTCCAGGCTGCTGTTTGCCGCGTTTTACTTCAAGTCTTGGCGAACAGTTTGTTTATTCGGGAATCGTGTCTGGTGAAGGTAAAACGGAGTTCTTGAAGAGTCTTGATGTATTTGTCTTGCCTTCCTTCTTTGAGGGGTTGCCTATGTCGTTGCTCGAATGTATGAGTTTTGGCGCTGTACCTGTAACAACGGCTGTGGGCTCTATTCCCGATGTGGTAGAGGATGAAAAGGATGGTTTGTATATTAAGGTAAAGGATGTGAAAAGCATTGTTGTTGCTCTGGAGCGATTGCATAACAATCGGAATCTGCTTGAAGAGTTGGGTCAGAAAGCGAGAGAACGGATATTCCGCCAGTTTAATCCCAAAGTCTATGTTGAGACTTTGAATGAGATATATAATACCATCTGAACTTCTCTTCCCATTGTCCTATAAATAAAAGGTATTTGTGAGTTTTCCCTCCTTTTCCTTATCTCATTCAAAGATATTGGTTAAATTTGCAAGAGGAACGGGAATATTAACGACGAGAATGTGCTTATGCAGAGGTTGATAGTTCATAATGTGGGACCTATAAAGGTGGCTGACATCGGGCTGAAGAAGGTGAATGTGTTCATCGGTCCGCAGAGCAGTGGCAAGAGTACCATTGCCAAGATAATCAGTTTCTGCACATGGCTGGAGAAGAACAAACATGAGATGGGGGAGACCTATCTTTTCAGCCATAAGGTGATAGACAAAATGGTGGGCTATCACCGCATGGAAGAGTATCTGTCGGAGGAGTCCAGGATTTTCTATCAGGGTGACAACATCGCTTTTGCCTATAACTGGCCTAACGAGGAAGCTGTCCCTCTGGATTTCCCCGACGGAGGAAACGATGTTCATACAACTTGCTATTCCGAGAAAGAGAAGTTCTTCTTCAAGACAGAGAGAACTGCCAATCCCAAGGTGATGTATATCCCGGCAGAGAGGAATTTCGTTTCTGTGGTGCCTAACCTTAAGAAATATGATGACTCGAAGGATAGTCTGCAAGGGTTCGTCATGGACTGGTTTGAGGCCAAGCGTTCTTATGACAAGGCTCATGCTCTGGACATCATCAGTCTGGACATGAAGTACTTTGCCGAGAATGATGAGGACTATATACAGATGGCTGATGGGAAGTCCATCAGACTGAGGAATGCATCAAGCGGACTGCAGTCGGTCACTCCTCTGGTGGCTGTAGCCAATTATATGACGCAAGGGATATATGAGAAGGAGCGTCCTTTCTCTGTGGAAGAACAGGATGTGCTGAACAAGGTGCTAAGAAGTCTGGCCGATGACTCTTTGTCCAAGAATGACGCTTCGGAGATGAAGAGGAGGCTTCTGGGATTCATGCAGGGAAAGGTGTATTCGCACACGCAGTTCATCATAGAGGAACCCGAACAGAACCTTTTCCCAAGGGAGCAGTACAAGCTGATGGAGCATCTGATAGCCATCATCAACCATGGCAAGCAGCACCGGATGACTGTCACCACGCATAGCCCTTATATAGTGAACTTCCTGAATGTGCTGCTCCGTCGCAAGGAGAATGCCGCTTCGTATATCTCTCATGATGACCTGAACGTATATCTTATCTCGGACGGCAAACTGACTGACATGATGCTGCACAATAGTGACAGAACGAAATGGGCAGTAGATACTTCAGTACTCAGTGCCGCCATGGATGATATAGCGGAGGAATTTGAAAGTCTCGTCTGATGAAGGAGGTTCTTGAGAAGTTCTTCGGAAGTTTCTACGGCTCGACAAAGACTGTGGAGGTCATTAGTGAGCAGAAGACTGGAGTGTTTGAACGCGCAGATGACAAGGCTTGTGCCGGTTGCGAGGATAACACAAAATCTTTCTTCGAAGGCTGTGACCAAAAGGTTTTCAGATGTGATGCTGGCGAACAGAATGTGGAAGTCATCGAACTGGAGCTTTTCGTGGCAAACTATAATGGCCTAAAGAAACTTCGTCCAAATTATGTTTGCGATTTGCTTATGGTGGGAGATGATGAGGTGGTGTTTTGTGATCTGGCTTGTTATAATCCCAAGTACATTGATTCATTTGTGAAATCTGATGGAACCGAGCAATTAGGCAAACGTCTGACGGTGTGGCGGCAGATAAACAACTCCATTGAAAAGCTAACGGATGTTCCAGAGATTGCGGGTGAGATTCTCCCCAAGTCCAAGAGGATAGGCTTGTTCGCTTATCGGAGGAAAGAAAAGGCGGTGACTGATCTGATAGATAGAACAGTTTTGACCGGCATGCGTTCTTTGATTGACCGAACAAAGGACGCTGATGCGAATATAGGTAAACTTGAGAAAGGCTTTCAATTTATAGAAGTGGTATATCCCGAAACATATATCTGGAAGTAAATTCCATCAATCATCCCTCTCCCATCACGCAGTCCTGAATGGTTTGCCATAGCTGGGGAGGCAGAAGGAAATAGGGGATGGGGTTCTGAGGAGAATCCTGGAAATAGAAAAACATGTGCTTGATGCCTGGTGCATCGGGATATTCATAGGCTTCGATACGGATGACGCTGATGCCTTGCTGCTTCAGAGCGGCAAGGAGATGACGGCGTTGTTTCTGGGTGAGCTGACGGTAGAGTGAGTATATGGTGAGGATGTCTGATGCCATAGCCGATTGATGTTTGCTTGCGCGAAGTTAGCGCTTTATTTCCTGACGGGAAATAGTTTTTATCTGATATTTTGTTTTGGCTGCATGAGCATAGTGAGTGACTCATGCAGAATCCTACATTTGGTATTATCATATGGCTCGGGAGGCTGATGAGGCTCCCGCAGCTGTCTTATATATGTATAGTTATGCTTCGACTTAAGACGTTGACAATTCTTGGCAGCAGGGCTGAACTGGCTTCGCTGCCCGATGGGAAGTTGCTCATAAACACAGTGAATGCCCATTCCTTCAATACGGCACAGAAGGACAGTCTCTTTGCAGAAGCCCTTCAGCAAGGGGATGTGCTGATTCCTGACGGGGTGAGCATTGTGAAGGCTTGCAAGTGGATAAAGGCGAAGAGCCAGCCCACGGAACGTGTTGCGGGATGGGACCTTTTCGCCTTCGAGATGGACAGACTGGAGCAGAGGGCAAAGGAGCTGGCCAATGCTGCGGATGCTGCAACAGGCAAACTGCCGCTCAAGGTGATGTTCATGGGCAGTTCGCCTAAGGTGCTGAGCCTGATAGAGAAGCGTGCGGCAGTGGATTATCCGCACTTGAAGGTGGTGACGTATTCGCCTCCCTACAAACCGGAGTTTACAGACGAGGACAACAAGGCTATCATAGAGGCAATAAACAGTGCCAATCCCGACCTGCTGTGGATAGGTATGACGGCTCCCAAGCAGGAGAAGTGGACGTATGCGCACTGGCATGAACTGGATATCCACTGTCATGTGGGTACCATAGGGGCGGTGTTTGACTTCTATGCAGGTACAGTGGAGCGGGCTCCTCTGTGGTGGCAGGAGCATGGGCTGGAATGGGCTTACCGCCTGATGAAGGAACCTCGACGCATGTGGAGGCGGTATATCCTGGGCAATGTGCTGTTTCTGTGGAACATGATAAAGGAGTGATGGAGGCTGGGCTGTTCCGCTTCCTGCGTTTCTCCTTGGGGCTGGAAGGGGAGGTGAAAGGTCTTCTCGACGGCCGGCAGGGGTCCTTTGACTGGGATGCCTGTTACCAGTTTGCGAAAAGGCAGACGCTGGTGGGTGTGCTGTTCGACGGCATCCAGAGGTTGCCCAAGGAGTTGGCTCCCGCCCGTCCGCTGCTGCTGCGCTGGCTGAGTGACAGTGAGAGCATCCGCCGCAGGAACATGCGGATGGACCGGGCTTCTGTCTATATATATAATAAGGTATGTGCTGCGGGCTTCCGCTGCTGCATCCTCAAGGGGCAGGGAAATGCATTGCTCTATCCTCATCCTTCATCGCGTACCCCTGGAGATGTGGATGTGTGGGTGATGGCAAACCGTGAGGAGCTGCGTCACATAGCGCTTTCGCTCACCGAAGGGGACGGTTCGTCGCTTCAGGAGAGTCTGAACCACATAGGGTTGACGGTGCATGGTGTTTCGGTGGAACTACATTCAACGCCTGCTCTGCTCAACAGTCCGTTGTACAACAGCCGTCTGCAGAAATGGCTCAAGCGGAATGCTGATCTGCAATGCAGCAATCGCATCGCTCTGCCCAACAACGCTGGCGAAGTGGCTGTACCAACGCTCTCCTTCAACATCATCTACCAGCTCTGCCACTTGTTTCACCACTGCTTCTACGAAGGGGTTGGACTGAGGCAGATAGTAGATTACTACTTCGTCCTGAAGAACACAGATATCTCTGGGAACACAGATAGGGATGAGGTTTTATTGAACACGGATTACACGGATTTCACGGATAGGTTTTCGGGGAACACGGATGAGGGGTGTTTTTTATTGAACACGGATTGCACGGATTGCACGGATTCTTCTTCTGGGGATTTTGAGGGGGATGGGTGTTTTTTGAACACGGATTTCACGGATAACACGGATAGGATTGGTGGGAATGCGGAGAGTGATGGTTCTTTAATGAACACGGATTGCACGGATTTTACGGATTCTTCTTCTGGGGATTTTGAGGGGGATGGGTGTTTGTTGAACATGGATTGCGCGGATTTTTTGGATTCTTCCTCTGGGGGATTGGGGGAGGTGGATTCTGGAGGGGCGCTTGTTGCTTTGCTGGAGGAACTGAAGTGGTTGGGACTTTGGGAGTTCGCTGGGGCGGTGATGTATGTGCTGCGTGAGGTGATGGGACTGGATGAGAAGAGGATGATATGTGCTCCTGATGATCGGAGAGGACGGTTGCTGCTGGAGGAGATAATGGCTGGGGGCAACTTCGGACATTATGATGAACGGAACCATTTCGGACAAGGGGCGCTCTGGCATAATATCCAACGCTTCAGGAGAGACTGGCGTATGCTGAGGTTTTATCCATCAGAAGCGCTGAGTGAACCGCTCTTCAGAGTCTGCCACTTCCTGTGGAGATGGAAACAGAAACACGCTGGAAAGCCGAAAGAACGTAACCGCAACTGTATCCTGACGATATAACCAGTTGGCCCGATGTTCGCATCATAGAACATCGGGCCAACTGGCTTCTGGGAGAGCCGTTGCTTCTGTCATCTGTGCAGGGAGCTTTCTCTGGGATATTTGTCTGTCTCCCTTTCGTAATAAGAAGAGGTGTAGTGGTGGTGAGAATGCTCTGTCGGACCATTGGCAGATGGGGCGGTTGAAGAAGCCAATGCGCTGCGGAGGCGAATGCAGCATGCTGGGAAGGCTGATGCAGCACGCTGCAGTGGCTGTTGCACTGCGCAGTGCCAACGGGGTGAACAATTTCGACATTCGCTTCCACGAAATTTATCTCCCGCTTCCATCAATTCTGGTATTCGTTCCCACCAATTCGGTTTCCCGCTTCCACGAATTTTCTCGTTCCTTTCTATGGAATCAGTCTCCCGCTTTCACGAATTCACATTCTCGCTTTCACGAATTCTGACTTTATTTTCCACGAATGTGGGAAAACAAAAAAGACATCCTTTTGTGGGGATGTCTTTCTCTATCGCTTTTCCTTTAAGTGGAGGTGCCTGGCGGATTCGAACCGCCGTGGACGGTTTTGCAGACCGTTGACTAAGCCACTCATCCAAGGCACCATTCCGTAATTGCGCTGCAAAGGTACATCTTTTATTTTGTTTCGCCAAACCTTTTTGCAAATTTCTTTTGCTTCGTCCCTTTGCTTTGTTGTCGGGGTGACCCGACTCGAACGGGCGACCACCTGGTCCCAAACCAGGTGCGCTACCAACTGCGCTACACCCCGTGCCTGACTGGGCTGTTGCCCCGTAAAGCGATGCAAAAGTAGTACAATTCATTGGACTGGGCAAGTTATGGAGCAAGTTTTTTTGCACATTGCAATTTTATGTCAATTTTTACCTATCACCCTGTACAGCGAAAGGCGTAAAAAGCGTAAATTTGTAGTGGTATGGAGGCGAAAGGACAATGGAGCGATGCTCCAGCATCTGTTGAGCCATTAAAATCAGGATATATTATATTATGGTAAACAACTAAAGAAGCGACATGAAGAAGTACAATTTCAATGCGGGCCCAAGCATTCTGCCCCGCGAGGTGATAGAGGCTACAGCCTCTGCATGTCTTGAGTTCGAGGGTTCTGGCCTAAGCCTGATGGAGATTAGCCACCGTGCCAAGAATTTCCAGCCAGTTGTGGATGAAGCCGTTGCACTGTTTAAGGAACTGCTGCAGATACCCGAAGGGTACTCGGTGCTGTTCCTGGGAGGAGGCGCCAGTCTGGAGTTCTGTATGGTCCCCTACAATCTTCTGGAGAAGAAGGCAGCTTACCTTAACACGGGTGCTTGGGCATCCAAGGCAGAAAAGGAAGCTCGCCTCTTTGGTGAAGTGGTGGAAGTGGCATCCAGCAAGGACAGGAATTTCACCTACATCCCCAAAGGTTTCACCATCCCCACCGACGCTGATTATCTGCACATCACAAGCAACAACACCATATACGGCACTGAGCTGCGTGAGGATCTGGACTCTCCCATTCCCGTGGTGGCAGATATGTCCAGCGACATCTTCTCACGCCCGGTGGATGTGAGCAAGTATGGACTCATCTACGGAGGTGCACAGAAGAATCTGAGTATGGCCGGTGTGACCTTTGTGATCGTGAAGGAAGAACTGCTGGGCAAAGTGAGCCGTCCCATCCCCACCATGCTGGACTATCGCACGCATGTGAAGAAAGGAAGCATGTTCAACACACCTCCCGTGGTGCCCATCTACTGCGCTCTGCAGAACCTGAAGTGGATAAAGAAGCAGGGTGGAGTAGAGGCTATGGAGAAGAGAGCCATAGAGCGCTCGGCCATCGTGTATGATGAGATAGACCGCAACAGACTCTTCGTGGGAACAGCCGAGGAGGACAGTCGTTCGAGGATGAACCTTACCTTCGTGCTCAAACCCGAATATCAGGATTTGCAGGACGAGTTCCTTGCCTTTGCCACACAGCAAGGGATGGTGGGCGTAAAGGGCCATCGCGATGTGGGCGGATTCCGTGCCAGCTGCTACAACGCCATGACGGTGGAGGGCTGTAAGGCACTGGTAGCCTGCATGAAGGAATTTGAAGCTAAACACTAACCAAGCGTAGGGAAACCCGACAGACGGCTGTCCGGTTCATGGGAACAAATTGCCGTCTGCGGGTTTTCCCTTATACATTATATATATAATAGACATGAAAGTTCTTGTTGCAACAGAAAAACCGTTCAGCCAGGTGGCTGTGGATGGCATAAAGAAAGTGATCAATGAGGCAGGAGGCCAGGTGGCTCTGCTGGAGAAATATACCGAGAAGAGCCAGTTGCTGAGCGCAGTGGCCGATGCAGATGCACTCATCATCCGCTCGGACAAGGTGGATAATGAGGTGCTGGATGCTGCCCGTCAGCTGAAGATAGTGGTGCGTGCAGGTGCAGGATATGACAACATCGACCTGGAGGCTGCTACCACCCATCATGTGGTGGCTATGAACACACCCGGACAGAATGCCAACAGTGTGGCCGAACTGGTGTTCGGACTGCTGGTATATGCAGTGCGCAACTTCTACAACGGTACCAGCGGCACCGAGTTGATGGGCAAGAAACTGGGCATACTGGCGTTTGGCAACGTGGGCAGGAATGTAGCCCGCATAGCCAAGGGTTTTGGCATGGAGGTGTATGCCTATGATGCTTTCTGCCCCAAGGAGGCCATCGAGGCAGCCGGAGTGCATGCAGCCGCTTCACGTGACGAACTCTTTGAGCAGTGCGATATCGTTTCGCTGCATATTCCTGCCACTCCCGAAACCCGCCAGAGCATCAATCACGACCTGGTGAACAAGATGAAGAAGGGCGGAATACTCGTCAATACCGCCCGCAAGGAGGTGATAGACGAGCCCGGGCTGATAGCGCTCATGCAGGAGAGGGGCGACCTGAAATACATCACCGACATCAAACCCGATGCCGATGCAACCTTCTCGTCGGAGTTTCCTGGCCGCTATTTTGCCACTCCCAAGAAGATGGGAGCACAGACAGCAGAGGCCAATGTGAACGCAGGCATAGCCGCTGCACGTCAGATAGTGGCTTATCTGAAGGACGGTGTAACCAAATTCCAAGTAAACAAATAATGGCTATCGTAAAACCATTCAGAGGATTGCGCCCGCCGCGCGAACTGGTAGAGCAGGTGGAGAGCCGGCCTTACGACGTGCTGGACAGCGAGGAGGCAAGGGCAGAAGCCGGCGACAATGAGAAGTCGCTCTATCATATCATCAAACCCGAAATAGACTTCCCCGAGGGAACCAGCGAATATGACGAGCGCGTGTATCAGCGTGCGGCCGACAACTTTGCCAAGTTCCAGCGCGAGGGATGGTTGGTGCAGGATGCCGACGAACACTATTATGTGTATGCCCAAACGATGAACGGGCACACACAGTACGGACTGGTGGTGGGAGCTGCTGTGGCTGACTACATGAACGGAGTGATCCTGAAGCACGAACTCACACGAAGGGACAAGGAAGAGGACCGCATGAAGCATGTGCGTATATGCAATGCCAACATGGAACCGGTCTTTCTGGCTTATCCCGATGATGCTGTCTTGGATGCCATCGTTGCCCGCTATGCAGCCCAGGAGCCTGAGTATGACTTCATTGCGCCAGTAGATGGATTCCGCCATCAGTTCTGGTTGGTGGAAGGGGAAAACGACCTCAGAGCCATCACCGAGCGCTTTGCCCAGATGCCTCATCTGTATATCGCCGACGGTCATCACCGTACGGCAGCGGCTGCGCTGGTGGGTGCCGAAAAGGCCAAAGCCAACCCTCACCACACAGGCAAGGAGGAATACAACTACCTGATGGCTGTGTGCTTCCCCGCAAGCCAACTGACCATACTGGACTACAACCGCGTGGTGAAGGACCTCAACGGCCATTCGCCCGCCGAGTTCATCCAGCTTCTGGAGAAGCATTTCACCATTGTTCCCAAGGGTGCAGAACCCTACAGACCCACCTGCTTGCATGAGTTCAGCCTCTACATGCAGGGTGAGTGGTACAGCCTGATGCTGAAGCCTGGGCTGGTGGATGAGACTGACCCCATCGGCAGTCTGGACGTGAGCATCAGCAGCAAGCTTATCCTGAATGAGCTGCTGGGTATCAAGGACCTCAGGTCAGACAAGCGCATCGACTTTGTAGGCGGATTGCGCGGGCTGGGAGAACTGAAGCGCAGGGTGGATTCGGGCGAGATGCAGATGGCACTTGCGCTCTATCCCGTGAGCATGCAGCAGATTATCCGCATAGCCGACAGCGGCAATATCATGCCTCCCAAGGCTACGTGGTTTGAGCCGAAGTTGCGCAGCGGACTCGTGGTACACAAACTCTCATAGATATTCATGCCAATGGTGGATGAATATCAGACTATTGTGGGAACAAGCCAAGGAACTTACTCCGAACTGAGGAGCAAGTTCCTTGGCTTTGCCCATCATGTAACCACCCCCGAGGAAGCTCTCTCGCTGGTGGCTGAATACCAGAAGAAATATTATGATGCCAGGCATGTGTGCTGGGCATACATGCTGGGTGCTGAGCGCGAACAGTTTCGCAGCAACGACAACGGAGAACCCAGCGGAACGGCAGGCAAACCCATCCTGGGACAGATAAACAGCCGTGAACTGACCGATGTGATTGTGCTGGTGGTGCGCTATTTCGGCGGTGTGAAGTTGGGAACAAGCGGACTGATAGAGGCTTATCGCACTACGGCAGCCGCCACACTGGATGATGCACAGGTGGAAACACGTACGGTGGATGGCACTTGCAGCATCGATTTCGACTATGCCGACATGAATGCGGTGATGAAGATATCGCGCCTGATGGAAGCCCGCATCGCTGAGCAGACGTGCGATATGCAGTGTCACATGACGTTCTCAATCCGTATGGGCAAACTGGATGAACTGGAGAAGAGGCTCGACTGTGCTCTTCGCCACATCCCGTATCAGCAATGAAGCACTTCTGTCATTGCTTTCCCCGATTGATGATGCATATGCCTGCAGTGGCAAGTGAGCCTGCCAACACGTATTTCCAATAGAACGTTTCGCCCAGACAGAGGCAGCTGGTGACGGCTCCCACTACAGGTATCAGCGAGTTGTAGATGGCCACTTTGCCCACAGGATTGCAGGTGAGCAACTTGTTGTAGAGGGTGAAGCCGACGGTGCTGATGGCTATCAGCAGCAACAGATAGGTGATGCCCAGAGCGCTCACATACGGTATGCTGCCACCCAAGAACAGTCCGGCAGCCATCAGCATCAGTCCGCCCAAAGCCAGACTGTAGCCTGTGCCCACAAATACATTCACCCGCCTGCCCAATCCACGGGCAAGCAGCGATGCAGCAGCGCCGCTGAGCGCATTGAGGGCAATCATTCCGTCGCCCATCAGAGTGAATCCGCTGCCGCTCCTCTCACCACCGATGTTGAGTGCAAGAATGCCTGCGAAACCAATCATACAGCCCATGAGTTTGCGTATGGTCATCCTGTCGCTCTTGAAGAACAGACATGCCAGAATGACTACAGAGAACACGCTCAGCGAGTTGAGTATGGCCGAACGCGCTCCAGGTGCGTAAGAAAGGCCGATGTAGAAGCATGTGTAGTGGATGGTGGTATTGAGCAGGGTGAAGAGCAGGATGTACCACCAGTCGGCGGAACGCCTTATCGCGAAGCTCTTGTTGCCTGCACGTGCTACTCCCAGGATAATCAGACCCGAGATGCAGAAGCGAATACCGGCAAACAGAATCTTGCTGCCGGTGAGGTCGGGTGTGATGTGGAACTCGGCGAAACCCAGCTTGATGAGCGGGTAAGCCCATCCCCACGCCACTGCAGCGGTAAGGGCGAAGATGGAAACCCACAATGGGCGCACGAAGATACTCTTGTCGTTGGTACTCATAATATTCTGTTACGGCACATGAACCCCTCTTGCTCCCAACCCGCAGAGTGTCAGGTGTGAGGAGCAAGGATGGAGCGCCGTGAAGGGGTGATGATTGGTTGTGTGAACGTTATCGGCTCCACTGGCAGGTGGAGTCAGTCTCCTCGGGATGAGCCACTACCTCTCCCGCATGCTTCTCACTAAACTCGCGGTTGATGTCGGCCAGCTCTTTCAGTCCGTAGATATAGTCATCATACATGTCGGTCAGGTCGATGCCTTCGCAGTCGCTGTCGGCTCCCAGTGCCTCGCGAACTATCTGTGCGCGTTCGCTCACCGTAGTGTCCTTGATCAGTATCTTTGCCATCTGTGTATTTGCTTATGATTTGTTATGTTGCAGGAGCAGGATGCTCCTGTTGTCCTCAACCTCTTGTGCCTGTGTAGCCTTCCTTCTTCAGAATCTCCAGAAGCCTCTGCCGGTGGTCACCCTGAATGATGATTTCACCCTCCTTGGCTGCTCCTCCCACGCCACATTTCTGCTTCAGGAGTTTGCACAGAGCATTCAGGTCAGCCTCGCTGCCTACGAATCCCTTGACCAGAGTGACAGTCTTGCCGCCTCTGCCGGCACGTTCCATGTTCAGGCGAAGCGGTTGCTGCTGCCTGGGCAGAGTCTCAGCTTCGGCCTCCTGGGCATCATCATACTCAAAGTCAGGGTTGGTGGAATACACCACCCCCACTCTCTTCTTGCGCTCCACATCCGCTTTCTTCTCCTCGCCATTGTTCTCTGTGGAGGCTCCCAATGCTGCCAGCGCACTCTTCCAGTCTGCCATATCTATCTGTAAAATGTTCTCTCTCTCTTAAGAATGTTCATTTCTCATGTGCTCACGGTCGGTTCAGTCGGCCTTTACCTTATATACTATACGGAAAGAACCGTCCTTGAAACTGGTGCTTGTGATGCGGAAGAAGCCTATCTCACCGGTCTTGCTCACGTGCTGGCCGATGCATGGACAGATGTCGAAATCGCCTATGCGCACGATGCGAAGCGTCTCGCTGGCATCCTCGGGCAGCTTGTCCAGCTTCACCCCAGCAGGGATGTTGTCTCGGGTAACGAATTCATAGGTTACGGGCAGGTCCAGTGCGATGAGCCTGTTCATCTGCTGCTCCACCTCAGCCACCTGTTCCTGTGTGGGTTGCGTGCTGAGTGTGTAGTTGATTTTGGACTTCTTGCGCTCGATGTGCATGTTCCTTGAGCGCTCGCAGCCAAACATTCTCACCATCACCTGATTGAGCAGATGTTCGGCTGTATGTGCGGGTGGAAACTCATCCTTGTTGTGTGCGTTGAGCGTCACAGCAGTTGGAGTCTCCTGTGCATCCTGTATCTGTGGCTTTTCTTCGTTCATCATTGTGCGTGTTACATTGGTTTGGCTGCGTGTGCATGCCTGCTTGCCGCCGATAGTGCAAAGTTACTGCTTTTCGGCTTGGGTGCAAAGTCTGCGGGGCTGCACTCTGCCTGCTGCGTGTGGTTTTTGTACTTGGTCGGATTGGGCAACTGGATTGCCGGGTAGTGAAGGCCAGGCGCTACAGGTTTTCATCCTTGTGCTCGCCCAGCATCTTCTCCATCCAGATGATGTCGAACCAGCGTCCGAACTTGAATCCTATCTTGTGGAAATGTGCGCACTGCTCATATCCCATGTGACGATGGAATATCGGACTCTGGTGGGTGAGGAACCTGTTGGGCTCATCGCTCCAGGCTATGCAGGCGGTCAGATTGAGGAAACCTCTGCTGCGCAACTCCTCTTCAAGCGCCTCGTAGAGCCTTCGGCCAACGCCTGCATCGTGCTGTCCTGCCTGCACATAGATGGAAACCTCCACGCTGCGGCTATAAGCAGCACGCCCGTAATAGGCTCCCGCGTAGGCATAACCCAGGATGTTGCCCTCTTCGCTTTCTGCCACGATGTAGGGGTAATGCTCCAGCGTACGCTCTATCCGCTCTGTGAACTCCTCCACAGACGGCACTTCGTACTCAAAGGTGATGGCTGTCTCACGCACGTAAGGTGCATATATCTCCCTTATCTGTCCGGCATCTGCGGGAGTGGCAGAACGCAGTGTGATGGGTATGGGTTGTCTCTTGCTTCTCATCTTCTTTCTTGAATTGGGGCACAAAGTTAGTGAATTTAATCCAGCAAGCATATAAGGCGGGATGAGAAATAAGGTGTGGAAAAGCCGGCTCGACTGCCCGGTGCGGGTGGTCAGCAGCATAGCGGAAACAAGAAAGGCACCCAGCCAGACGGCCGGATGCCTTATGTTATCTGCGGTTGTCGAGTTGCCTGTAGCCAGACAGTTGGCTGTAGGCTTAAATGATGTCCAGTTCGTGGAACACCTTCTTCAGTCTCTTGACCGACTCATCCACCTGCTCATGGGTGTGGGTAGCCATCAGCGCGTATCTCACAAGAGTGTCGGTGGGCGCACAAGCGGGAGGTATAACGGGGTTGATGAATACTCCCTCGTCGAATGCACGGGCTACCACGATGAATGTCTTGCGCAAATCACGCACGTAGAGAGGAATGATGGGGCTCTCGGTATCACCTATCTCGAAGCCTTCCTCGCGGAAGCGTTTCAGAGCATAGTTGGTCACATCCCACAGAGCAGCTATGCGCTCAGGCTCAGCCTGGATGATGCGCAGAGCTTCGCGGGCGGCTGCAGTGGCAGCAGGTGTGCAGCTGGCGCTGAAGATATAGGTGCGTGCGGTGTGACGCAGAGAGTCGATAATGGTCTGGTTGGCAGCAATGAAACCACCGATAGAGGCCAGTGACTTGGAGAATGTGCCCATGATGAGATCCACTTCATCGGTAAGTCCGAAGTGGTCACATACGCCTCGTCCCTGCCTGCCAAACACTCCTATGCCGTGTGCTTCATCTACCATGATGCTGGCATTGTACTTGTGCTTCAGGCGCACTATCTCGGGCAGGTTGGCGAGATCGCCTTCCATAGAGAACACACCATCTACCACGATGAGCTTCACCTTGTCGGGTTCGCAACGCTGGAGCACACGCTCGAGGTCGGCCATATCGTTGTGCTTGTAGTGCAGCTGTGTGGCAAAGCTGAGGCGACGGCCATCGACGATGCTCGCATGATCGCGATCGTCACAGATGATATAGTCATCCTTGCTCACCAACTGCGGTATCACACCGCTGTTGACAGTGAAACCGGTGGAGAACACCAGCGCATCGTCCTTGCCGACAAACTCTGCCAACTCCTTCTCAAGCTGTACATGGATGTCCAGTGTACCATTGAGGAATCGGCTGCCAGCACAACCGCTACCGTACTGCTGCATGGCTTTGCAGCCTGCATCAATAACCCGCTGGTCGCCAGTAAGGCCAGTGTAAGCGTTCGAACCAAACATCAACACGTGATGTCCACCCATCTCAACTTCAGTTCCCTGTTTTCCTTCAATCTCACGGAAATAGGGATATACGCCCTTCTCTTTAACCTCCTTTGCCAATGCATAGAAAGGATGTTTAGTGAGCTTCTCTTCTAATAGTCCCATTTACTTAGTTTTGTCCTCTGTGACCAAGGGGTCACGAAAATTTTTGCAAAGGTAGTGCTTTTTCGTTTATTACGCTTATATGTGGGTGCAAAAACTGCTATCAATTGTTACTTTTACCCCTTCTTTTGGTTTGTGAATGTGTGTTTTTGCTTAATTTTGTAGCCAATTATGCAGAACAGAACATCAGTACTTTTTATCGTCAACCCCATTTCGGGCACGACAGACAAGAAACGCATCGTTGCTCTCATACCTAAGTATCTGAGTGACGAGCGCTTTGATGTGCACGTTGCATACACTGACCACAGTGGTCATGCTGCAGAGCTTGCCAGTGAGGCTGTGGCAGACGGCACTGATGTGGTGGTGGCTGTGGGCGGTGACGGCACTGTGAACGAAGTGGCACGTAGTCTGGTGCATTCGCGCACAGCATTGGGCATCATCCCTTGCGGAAGCGGCAACGGGCTGGCCAGGCATCTGTATATCCCCATGAACCCAGAAGGAGCGATGCAGGTATTGGCAGACTGTCAGATAAAGAGCTTGGACTATGGAATCATCAACGGCACTCCGTTCTTCTGTACATGCGGTGTCGGTTTTGATGCCTTCGTAAGTAGCAAATTCGCCCAAAGCGGCCGACGCGGACTACTTACCTATATAGAGAATACGCTGAAGGAAGGTCTGAAGTACCAGCCAGACACCTACGAGATGGAGATAGATGGCGAGAAAAAGCAGTTCAAAGCCTTTCTCATCGCCTGTGCCAATGCCAGTCAGTATGGCAACAATGTGTATATCGCTCCGCATGCAAGCATGAGTGACGGGCTGATGGATGTGACTGTGATGGAGCCGTTCAATGTGCTCGAAGCACCACAGATAGCTATCCAGCTCTTCAGCAAGACCATTACGCAGAACAGCAAGATACGCTGCTTCAAGTGTCGGCATCTGAAGATATTCCGCAAGAATCCCGGTGTGATTCACTTCGATGGCGACCCCAAGGAGGAAGGATGCGAGATAGACGTGCGCGTGATGCCAAAAGACATCCGCATCGTGGTGAACACCAACGAGCAACCTTATCTGCCTCCACTCCTGAGCACATTCAATGACATATATAATAATGTGAATGTGGAGTTCAACTCCTTCAAGCGTGATTTGATGGAGGGACAGACCCGCATACGCCGCATCAACCAGGAGCTCCTGAAGAAACTGCGCCATAACTGAGGCGGTGCAGGCGGCTCCTGCTCCTTATATATAATTGTTATTGCTGTCCGGTAAACCCCAAGAGGATAAATCTCATCCTCGAAGCTCCGTAAAATCAGACTTCTGGGTTTGTCTGTTCAAAAGCAAGCCCCTCCAAATCGAATAGACATGACCTTCCGAAACAATATGGTTTGTGTCGGATGCTTACATTGACTATGCAAGGACGAATATGTTTGCGAGTGGGGAAGTAGATGTCTTATGAACCAACTTCATTCTGTTTCCAGGGATGGGTAGGTTGCATGCTCCACCGTCCAACCCAAGGCTGGACGGTCAGAGAATATATACTTACTTTGCAAAGTAAGCTTGCTTCATCCACCGTCCAGCCTTGGGTTGGACGGTGAAGGAGAGTCTCTCTCCCGTCGTGATGACTAACAGGAAATGCATAAGAAACTTTCTTCTCCGTGATTGTCAATATAGAAGAAATGAAGCAGAAAATTCTTTTGGGGCTGTTGGTGACCCGATTGCCCATCTAAGGCGATACACTCATGAGAAGTGTCAGCCCTAATATCTGTTGCTTGCAAAAGTTTATCGGACAGCAATAATATATTGTATAACGAACAAAGCAGCACCACGGATGATTTCTGTGGTGCTGCTTCGTTGGTGGGGTGGAAGTTGTTGGCTGGCTTCGGGAATGCCTTTGGATTCCGCGCCGGAAGCTGTTGAGTACTTTTGCGAAGACAGCAGACTCAGGAGCGTTGGGTTTTCTTCTTGAGCTTGGCAGCCTGCTTTTTCCTCGCGTTCTCTATCTTCGTTTCCACCTGACGTTTGGCTGACAAGAGGCCGGGAGAGAGCTGCTCTTGGTCGAGCAGTTGCACGTTGGACTCCAGTTCATCTGTCAGTTCGGGAATGGCAGTCATCTGCTTGCATGCCAACTTCATACATAACGCTCTGATGGCATAAGGCAGTGCGGGATTTGTGAACTTGCTGAGGCAGAAGTCGATGAAGTCTGTGCGTATCAGTTCGGGGCAGAAAGGCTGCCTGAGCAGCAAGGTGAGTTGCAGGCGAAGCTTGTTGTTTGCCGTCTCACTTAGTGCACAGTTGATGAGGTCATCATGCTTCTCTTGCAGCCACTCAAGGTCGTAGGCGTCGAAGAATGTGAAGACGTGCAGCGCATTGAAACTGATGTACGGGTCGTCGGAATGGCTAAACTCATATAGTTCTGCCTTCTTGTCGTTCCGGAAATGGCCGGCTGTGTATCGTCCTACGGTAACGATATCGCGCATGCTCATCTTCTTTTGGGCGAGAAGTTCCCTTATGTCTTTTGCTTCCATATGCTGTTTGTTATCTGCGTCCACGGGAGACTGTTCCACCTCCTGATGCTCCTCCGCGTGAACCCGAACCAACGCTTGCTCCTCGGGTAGGTGCGCTGCTGGAGCCTCGGCTGACGCTTGCTCCGCGTGAGCCACCTACTGAAGAACCACCATTGGGTACAGCGCGTGAGCTGCTGCGTGAGAATGAGTTGCCGCGGCTGGCAGGCTGACTGGAGCTGCCAGAACGGGTCATTGAGCCGGTGCTTCGGCTTGGAGTGGAATAGGAACGGTCTGTTCCGCGTGTGCCATTGTTCTGATACTGACGGGTATAGTTGTTACGCTCGGAGCGGGAATAACTTTCCCCGCGTGTAGTCTGTCCGTTGTTTCGGCCTATGCTGTAGCCTCCGCGCGTGTTTCCTCTGTCATAATCACCTCTTGCAGTCTGGTCTCCACGGCTTGGGTAAGTGGTCACAGTACCTCTGCCAGGTTGCTCTCCACGGCTGGGGTAAGTGGTCACAGTACCTCTGCCAGGTTGCTCTCCACGGCTGGGGGTGTAGCTGTTGTCGCCGCGTACAGACTCATTTCCGCGTCCGGTATTGCGGTCGCCACGTCCGGGAAGGTCAAAGTGATAACCGTCTCCACGGCTTGGATTGGGGCGAGTTTCACCTCTGTCGGGACGATTTCCCCCTCTGTCGGGACCATACATAGGCTCTCTTCCTCTCATTCCACCATCCCATCTGGGTCGGCGCTCGGCATAGTAGCCGTTGTGGAAATGATGATGCCCATGCCCGCCTCTGTACTCAAAATACACTCGCGGACGGTCGTAATAGAACACGTGGTGGTGATAATGCGTGTAGATAGGGAACACCCAGCAGCCACGACTCCATAAGAGCGGGCGTACGAAGTAGTCTGCCTGAAGCATCAGATCGAACTGCCAGCTCACCAGAATATGTCTGAAGTCGGTGAGCCGGTAACTCAGATAGTCCTCGTAAAGGTCGCGCTCTGAGTTCATACTGAGGAAGTAATCCAGATTGATCTCGTATGCGTCGTTATACTGCTGGTCATTGAGATTGAGCTCATAGGCCATCTTGTCGGTGAGGTAGAGAGCCTCCTCGCGTGCTCTCTCGTAACTCATTGCCGATGCGCTGACCATTGCGGTCAGTGCTGCTACCAGTGTCAGGATGTAACGTTTCATAGTCTTTTCCTTTTAGTATTCTGGTGCAAAGGTAGGGGTCAATCCGTTGTCGTTGCCAAGGTTTTTCTCTATCTTGGGTGGGGAAATGTCCTAAAGGCGTGATTCATATACGAACATACCCCCGAAGCAGCCTTCCAAGGAAGGTTTCTCTGCAAACAGACCGAACACGCTGCTGCCGCTTCCGCTCATAGAGGAGTAGATAGCGCCTGCTGCATACAGCTGGTCTTTGATGGCCTTGATGGCAGGATGGGCGGGGAAGACGCTGTGCTCGAAGTCATTGCCCACGGTATTGCGCCATTCCTCCAAGGGAGCCATCACGAGTTTGTCAAGCGACACTTCGGGCATTTGAGGATGTATTTGGGCGTAAGCTTCACGTGTGGAAACAAAGTCGTCGGGCTTGATGAGCACGATGTGCATGCCGCTCAGATTGAGGTTGATGGGATTGAAGATATTGCCTATACCTTCAGCATACACGGGCTTGCAGCGCACAAAGAACGGACAGTCGGCACCCAGCGATGCCACCATTTCCTCCATCTTCTGGTCGTTCAAGCTCAGTGTGTAGTGGTTGTTGAGCTCCCTCACGATGCCGGCTGCATCGCTGCTTCCGCCTCCCAAACCAGCTCCGTTGGGGATGTTCTTGTGCAGATGAATATGCAGAGGCGGGATGTCAAGTCCTTGGGAACGAAGTAAACGCACAGCACGAAGCACCAGATTGTCCTCAGAAGCGCCCTCGATGGGAATGCCCGACATGGTCAAGCTGTCCTCCCGAGCCTCTTCCACACTGATTTCATCCGACAAGGGGACAGGGTAGAAGACAGTTTGCAGGTTGTGGTAGCCGTCTGGCCGGCGCTCTGTAACGAGCAATCCCAGATTGATCTTGCAGCAGGCTTTGAATGTAAACATCTGTGTTCGGTTGTTTGGGGTTATTATCCCACAAAGTTAAATGATAATGTGACATCCGGCAAGGCAGATATACAAAATCTGCACGATAGGCAAAACAAAGCACAGGGAAACGCTCGCATGTGCGGAAAACTTCGTATTTTTGCACGATTATTGAGGCTTAGGCCATATAGTAATGAGAGAAACAATCCGGCATCAAGGTGTGGTGGAGCAGATAAAGGCCACCACTTGCGTTGTGCGCATAATGCAGCAAACGGCCTGTGGAGGCTGTGCGGTGAAGCATTTATGCAAGAGCAGCGAAAGCAAGGAAAAGATAGTGGAAGCCTGCATGGGTGATGTGCCCGTGCAAGTAGGGCAGACTGTGGTGGTAGAAGGTACACTCCGCCAGGGGCTCAAAGCCGTTTGGCTGGCCTATGCAGTGCCTCTCATCCTTATGGTGGCAGTGCTTTTCTTGGGTTGCAAGATATGGAGCGAAGAGGTGGGTGCACTGTTTGTACTGCTCTTCCTTATTCTTTATTATAGTACACTCTATCTTTTCCGTGACCGTATCAACAGGCGTTTCCAGTTCCACGTGCGGCCTCTCGATGACGGGGCTGGCACATTGTGAAGTCTGGTACAGATTTGTTCCCCTGAAATAACAAAACATTAAATACAAATATCAATTAAATCTTCAATCAACGTATGAACGAAATCATGATTGCAGTGATTGTGTTGGGAGCGATAGGACTACTGTCTGCAGTGGTTCTGTATGTCATCTCGCACAAATTTGCTGTAAGCGAGGACCCTCGCCTGGAGAAGGTTGCGGCTGTTCTGCCGCAGGCCAACTGTGGCGGGTGCGGCTATCCCGGTTGTTCGGGTTTTGCCGCTGCGTGTGTGAAGGCAGCCGATGGCGGCAGCCTGGAAGGCAAGCTCTGTCCCGTGGGTGGACAGCCTGTCATGGAGAAGGTGGCATCTATCCTGGGACTGGCTGCAGAGGCTTCTGCTCCAAAGGTGGCTGTTGTCAGGTGTAACGGAACGTGCGAGAACCGTCCGCGCGTTGCCGAGTTTGATGGCGTGCAGAGTTGTCGTGTGCAGAACATGACAGGCATGGGTGAAACACAATGCGCCTATGGATGTCTGGGATGTGGTGACTGTGTGGTCAAGTGCCAGTTCGGCGCTCTGACCATGAATCCCGTTACGGGTCTGCCCGAAGTGGATGAAGACAAGTGTACAGCATGTGGTGCATGTGCCAAGGCTTGTCCCCGCGGTATCATTGAAATCAGGCTCAAGGGTCCCAAGGGACGTCGTATGGTGGTGCTTTGCAACAATAAGGATAAGGGTGCTGTGGCCAATAAGGCTTGTAAGGCAGCTTGTATCGGATGCGGCAAGTGCGTGAAGACTTGTGACAAGTTTGAGGCTATCACCCTGGTCAACAACCTGGCATACATCGATGCCGAGAAGTGTAAGATGTGCCGTAAGTGCGAGGACGCTTGTCCAAAAGGCGCTATCAAGGCGTTCAACTTCCCGCCTCGCAAGCCCAAGGCAGAACAGCCCGCAGCTGCTGCCGCTCAGCCTGCACAGGTGGCAAAGCCTGCTGCCGTGAAGGTGGAAAGCACAGAAACAACAACAGTGAACAATAAGGAGGAACAGAAATGAAGACATTCAAGATAGGCGGAGTACATCCCGCAGAGAACAAACTGTCTGCTGCAAGCCCAATCAGAGAGGCTTCACTGCCCAAGCAGGCTGTCTTCAGCATGTTCCAGCATATAGGTGCTCCTGCCAAGCCAGTTGTCCAGAAGGGCGATGAGGTGAAGGTGGGTACGCTTCTGGCAGAGGCTGGAGGTTTTGTGAGTGCACCCATCCACAGCAGTGTCAGCGGCAAGGTGGCCAAGATAGACACCGTTCTGGATGCCAGCGGAACACGCCGTACTGCCATCTACGTGAATGTAGAAGGTGACGAGTGGGAAGAGAGCATCGACCGCAGCAACACACTGGTGAAGTTGGCCGACCATGCAGAGCTGGACAGCAAAACCATCATCGAGAAGATCAAGAACGCAGGTATCGTAGGTTTGGGAGGTGCCACCTTCCCCTGTCATGTGAAGCTTTCTCCTCCTCCAGGCTGCAAGGCTGAGTGCGTGATAATCAATGCTGTGGAGTGCGAACCCTACCTGACAGCCGACCACAGGCTCATGCTGGAGCATCCCGAGGAGATTCTGGAGGGTGTGGAAATCATCATGAAGGCTGTGAACGTCACTAAGGGTTACATCGGCATTGAGAACAACAAGCCCGATGCAATCGCCTTGATGACCGAGAAGGCCAAGTCGCATCCCCACATCGAGGTGGTTCCCTTGCAGGTGAAATACCCCCAGGGAGGTGAGAAGCAGCTGATAGATGCTGTCATCGGACGTCAGGTGCCTGCTCCTCCAGCTATCCCCATCCATGTGGGTGCTGTGGTGCAGAATGTGGGTACAGCCTTTGCCATCTATCAGGCAGTGATGAAGAACAAGCCCTTGATTGACCGTATCATCACGGTTACAGGCAAGAGCGTGAAGCAGCCAAGCAACCTGCTTGCTCGTCTGGGCACACCGTTCCAGCAGTTGATAGACGAATGCGGCGGTCTGCCAGAGGATACCGGCAAGATTATCGGCGGTGGTCCTATGATGGGTAAAGCCCTTCTCTCGCTGGAGGTACCAATGACCAAGGGCAGCAGCGGTCTGCTCATCATGAACGAGAAGGAAGCCCGTCGTGCAGAACCCAACCCCTGTATCCGTTGCGGCAAGTGCGTGAGTGCCTGTCCCATGGGCCTTGAGCCTTATCTGCTCTCTACCCTGAGTGCCCAGAGCAGATGGGAGGATGCCGAGAAGAACGAGGTGACCAGTTGCATCGAGTGCGGCTCCTGCCAGTTCACTTGTCCCAGTCATCGTCCCTTGCTGGACATGATACGTGTGGGCAAGAGCACCGTGATGGGCATCATCAAGTCACGTGCTGCCAAGAAGTAATCACCCTTCACATCAACAATTAGAGTAAACAATGAAACCAATAATATCACTTTCACCCCATGTACATGGCGGTGATTCCGTACAGAAGAATATGTACGGCGTGTGTCTGGCTCTTCTGCCTGCACTCTTGGCCAGCCTTTGGTTCTTCGGCGCAGGAGCAGCTGTGGTCATGCTGACCTCGGTGGTTGCCTGCATCTTGTTCGAATGGGCCATCACCAAATTCATCCTCGGCAGAGAGCGCACCACTATCTTCGACGGCAGTGCGCTGCTTACAGGCATTCTGTTGGGCTTCAATCTGCCCAGCAACCTGCCTGTGTGGATTATCATCCTGGGTGCTCTGGTAGCCATCGGAGTGGGCAAGCTCACCTTTGGCGGACTGGGCTGCAACCCCTTCAACCCTGCTCTGGTGGGCCGTGTGTTCCTGCTCATCAGTTTCCCCGCACAGATGACCACCTGGCCTGTGCTGCATGCATCGCTGGTGGATGCCGAAACGGCTGCCACTCCCTTGAGCGTGATGAAGCAGGCCATTACCACTGGCGATGCCTCTGTGCTCTCCCAGTTGCCTTCTATCAAGGAAATGTTCCTGGGTATGACCGGCGGTTCGCTGGGTGAGGTGAGCGCTTTGCTGCTCCTCTTGGGTTGCCTGTTTATGATCTGGAAGAAGATTATCACCTGGCACATACCCGTGAGCATCCTGGGTACAGTGGCTGTTCTGTCGCTGGTTTGCCATGTGTGCGATCCCGTTTATGCTCCTGTCCCCCAGGTGCTTTGCAGCGGTGGTCTGATGCTCGGAGCCTGCTTCATGGCTACTGACTACGTCACATCACCCATGACGCATCGTGGTCAGATCATCTACGGAATCAGCATCGGCGTGCTCACCATTGTCATCCGTAACTGGGGCGCTTATCCTGAGGGAATGTCTTTTGCCATTCTCATCATGAATGCCTTCACGCCCCTTATCAACACTTATTGTAAACCAAAACGATTCGGGGAGGTAACAAAGAAATGAAGAAGCTGGAATCTACATGGTACAATATGGTGATAGTGCTCACCGTCATCGCTCTGATAGCAGGTGTGGCACTGGCTTCGGTCAACAGTCTGACCAGTGGCCCTATCGCCGCCATTAAGGAGCAGACGCTGGCAAACGGCATCAAGGAAGTGCTGCAGGCCGAGAGTCTGGAGGTGCAGAAGACGGATTCTCTGCCCGGCAATGTGATTGTTTATCGTACCACAAGCGGCAATGCCGTGCAGGTTACTGATAAGAAAGGCTTTGGCGGCGACCTTACCGTGCTGGTAGGATTTGCTTCCGACGGCAGTATCAAGGGTTATCACATCCTGCAGAGCAGCGAGACTCCCGGACTGGGAGCCAAGGCTGCTACGTGGTTCAGAGAAGGAAAAGGCAACATCATAGGCCGTAATCCCGGGTCGGAGAACCTCACAGTGAAGAAGGACGGAGGCGATGTGGATGCCATCACAGCATCTACCATCACCAGCCGCGCTTTCCTGCGCTGCGTGAACGGTGCCTACAAGGCGCTGCAGGAAGGTGCTTCAGCTGACTGTGGAAGTGGTGCTTCCAAGGTGGTGCCGGCAGCCAAGGTGGTGCCTGCAGAGCCTGTGGCCAGCGCCGACAGCCTGCAGAACGACAGTACTAATAAATAAGGTATATAGGAGGAAACAATATGAAATACTTGAAAATATTCTTCAACGGACTCATAAAGGAGAATCCCACCTTCGTTCTCTTGCTGGGAATGTGTCCCACACTGGGCACTACCAGCAGTGCATTGAACGGTATGTCGATGGGCTTGGCCACTACTGCTGTGCTCATCTGCTCCAACTTCATCATCTCGCTCATCAAGAATCTGGTGCCCGATATGGTGCGTATCCCCTCGTTTGTGGTGGTTATCGCATCGCTTGTGACTGTGCTGCAGATGCTTATCGAGGCTTATGCTCCCGCCATCAACGAGTCTCTGGGCCTCTTCATTCCCCTGATTGTGGTCAACTGCATCATCCTGGGACGTGCCGAGGCATTTGCTGCCAAGAACGGCGCTGTGGAGAGCATCTTCGACGGCATCGGCATCGGTCTGGGCTTCACCTTCGCCCTCACTCTGCTGGGAGGCGTGCGTGAACTGCTGGGCACCGGCAAGATATTCTCGTTCACGGTATTCCCCGAGAACTACGGAGCACTTGTCTTTGTGCTTGCACCTGGTGCTTTCATCGCTCTGGGTTATCTCATCGCACTCATCAACAAACTTAAGAAAGCGTAGTCATGGCATACATACTGATATTCATCACGGCTATTTTCGTAAACAATGTCGTGCTTTCCCAGTTCCTGGGAATATGTCCCTTCCTGGGTGTAAGTAAGAAGGTTGACTCTGCCTTGGGCATGGGAGCCGCTGTGGCATTCGTGCTCACGCTGGCCACCATCGTCACCTATCTGGTGCAGAAGTTCGTTCTGGTGCCCTTCGCATTGGAGTATCTGCAGACCATAGCCTTTATCCTGGTCATTGCCGCACTGGTTCAGATGGTGGAAATCATCCTCAAGAAGACCGCTCCAGCCCTTTATCAGGCACTGGGTGTGTTCCTTCCCCTCATCACCACCAACTGCTGCATCCTGGGTGTGGCTATTCTGGTAGCCAATGGCAACTATGCCACACAGGGTCTTGAGCCCAATCTGCTCACCGGTGTGGTGTTCGCTTTCAGCACCGCTTTAGGCTTTGCTCTGGCACTGGTAGTGTTTGCTGCCATCCGCGAGCAACTTGAGCTTATGCCCATTCCCAAGGGTATGCGCGGAATGAGCATTGCCCTTGTGACTGCCGGCCTGCTGGCTATGGCTTTCATGGGCTTCAGTGGTGTGGATGGTGGTTTGAGCCGCCTGTTCGGACTGGTACAGTGATTTGAAACAAGAATAAAACCATTTACTAAATCTCACAGATATGAAGATTCTTCTCACGGGTGGTGCTGGATACATCGGCAGCCACACCATTATCGAGTTGGACAAGGCTGGTCACAGCGTGGTTGTAGTGGATAATCTCTACAACTCCAACCCTAAGGCTCTGGAGCGTGTAGGTGAAATCATCGGCAAGCAGATTCCTTTCTACAAGGCCGACATCCGCGATGCAGAGGCAATGGCAAAGGTGTTCGAGGCAGAAAAGCCCGAGGCTGTTATCCATTTCGCCGGCCTGAAGGCAGTGGGCGAGAGTGTTGCCAAGCCCCTGGAGTATTACCACAACAACATGACAGGCACATTCATCCTGCTGGATGTGATGCGCAACCACGGATGCAAGAACATCATCTTCTCATCCAGTGCCACTGTCTATGGCGACCCCGCAATCATTCCCATCACCGAGCAGTGCCCCAAGGGTCATTGCACCAACCCCTATGGACAGACCAAGTCAATGCTGGAGGAGGTGCTGATGGACGTGCAGAAGGCCGACAAGGAGTGGAATGTGGTAATCCTGCGTTACTTCAATCCCATCGGTGCACACCAGAGCGGAAAGATAGGCGAGAACCCCAACGGTATCCCCAACAACCTGATGCCTTACATCACTCAGGTGGCTATCGGCAAGCGTCCGGAGCTGGGCGTATTCGGCAGCGACTATGATACACACGACGGTACAGGCGTTCGCGACTATATCCATGTGTGCGATCTGGCAGCCGGTCATGTATGTGCTCTGAAGGCCATTCAGCGCAACTGCGGACTGGGCATCTACAATCTGGGTACCGGCCACGGCTATAGCGTGCTCGATGTGGTGAAGGCTTTCGAGAAGGCCAACGGCGTTCCCGTGAAGTACAGCCTCAAACCCCGTCGTCCCGGAGATATTGCCACCTGTTACTGCGACCCCACAAAGGCAAAGGAGGAGCTGGATTGGCAGGCTCAGTATGGCATCGAGGAGATGTGCCGCGACGCATGGAACTGGCAGAAGAACAATCCTAACGGTTACGAGGACTAATCCTTCACAAACCTGTAAATAGCAGGGGCTGCTTGTCTTCAATAGGGCAAGCAGCCCCTGTTGCTTTTCTGAATAAGGCTGTGTAATCCTTTTGGAAAAGGCTCTCAAACGTCTTGCCCGCCTATATATAATGTATAGCGGTGGCAGCAATGCATCTCCATGTCTTTTGCTTGGCTCAACGAATCGGGTGAAAAGTCTGTTGCGGGAAAACCAAGCCGCTGCGTGACCGTTTGCAGCACGCTGCGATGAGGGTTGCAGCACATTGCGATGACGGATGCAGCGTGTTGCATCTAAACGGCTATTGCTCTGCTTTGAAAAGTCTGTACAACTGCTTTTTCTCTGTAAAAACCCTGTGAAATGTATGTTATGCAACATGTACGGGTGAAAAAGGCGCTTTCTTTTCTTATATTATGCTTCTGTTCTGTGAAATTTTGTATAACTTTGCCATAGTGGAATGGGGATAAACTAAAACTGGCACTATTGTGGTGTTCCCTTTTTACGCTACAAGGAAACAATCTAAATTGACATAAATGAACAGAAGAGATTTCATCCAGAGGTCAGCAGCATTGGTTGGAGCCGCCTACGCAGGGGTTCCCAGTCTGGCTACGGACCTGCAGACATTGGGAAATCCCAATATTGTCATCGGTATTCTTAGTGATATTCACATCACGGGGGACAGTTCTGTGGATACCTTCGTGCATACCCTCGAATACTTCCGCACCCAGCGTGTGGATGGCGTGATAATAGCAGGCGATATGGCCGACAACGGACTGCTGGCACAGTTGCACCGGGTGGCCGATGCCTGGTTCAGGGTCTTCCCCGACAACAAGGGGCTGGATGGCAAATACACCGAAAAGCTCTTCATCTACGGCAACCACGATGTTCAGGCGTCATCCAGCGAGGATGCCATCATCAAGGACGTTGCTGCATCCTGGAAAGCATGCTTCCTGGAGGACTATGCGCCCATATGGATGAAGCAGGTCAATGGCTATTACTTCATCGGAGCTCATTGGCACAACAACAATATCCCCGGCCTGAGTGAGTTCATCAGCGGGCATGCTGACGAGCTGGGAACCGAGAAGCCGTTCTTCTACATCCAGCATCCCCATCCCCTCAACACCTGCAATGGTCCATGGGCATGGGGCAGAGACGACGGCAATGTGACCAAGATACTGAACCGCTATCCCAATGCAGTTGCCTTCTCGGGCCATTCTCACTCTCCGCTCAATGATGACAGAAACTTCTGGCAAGACAAGTTTACCTCCATCGGTACTTCTTCGTTGAGCTACCTCTATCCCATGCCTGGTCGCGAGAATACGTATCAAGACGACTGGGGTGGCCAGCCGCCTACGCAGATGGCCAACATTGGAGGCGCTGGTCGTCAAGGCATGATTATGCGCGTGTATGATGGTGCTATCGCCTTCGAGCGACGTGAGTTTGTCAATGACCAGCCTGTTGCCGACCCTTGGGTAATGCCTTGGCCCATCTCGCTGAGCGAACCTCTCACGTTCGAGAACCGCAAGAAGACAGCTCCCGTACCGCAGTTCCCTGCCGGCACCCAGCTGACTGTCACGCAGGCTACAGGCAAGGACCGTTATGGTACCGAGCAGCAGCAGGTGACGGTGCACTTCCCCAACTTGTTCAAGAAAGACACAGGCGTGCGTGCTTTTGACTACGAGGTACAGGTCGAGCACGAGTGGCTCGATGTACGCTTCATATCAGTCACCAAGCGCGTGATGTCGCCTCGCTGCTTCATGGGTGAGGGGCAGGATGCCAAGGAAGCGTTCTGCGTGTTCGGCCTCTCCGAACTTCCCACGCTGTTTCGTTACCGCTTCGTCGTGCGTCCATGTGAATGTTTCGGCAAGAAGGGCGAGCCTGTCTATAGCGATTGGATAGATGGTCCCATCGTTTCCATCATATCGTCTCTCTCCATCGAGAAGATGTTCTTCAAGGCAGGAGACAGCATCGAGGTGACCTACAAGGATGCTCCCGTGGGCAGCCAGGCTTGGATAGGCCTCTATCCGGTGGGTACCACTCCTGGTTCGGGCAATCCGTCCCTGTCATGGGACTATACTGCCGCGAAGGACGGAAAGATGACACTCAAGCACGACAAGTCGGGTGAGTACTATCTGGTAATGTTCCGCGACTCGGGTTACAGCGAGTGCTCGGCACGAATTCCCGTGTTCCTCACCGATACCGGCTATAATCCCAAGGCCTTCTCACTCCTCACCAGCCGGCGTGTGTATGAGGTGGGCGACGGCATCCAGGTGCGCATCACATCGGCTCCTGCCTTCAAGAGCGACTGGGTGGGCATCTATTCGGCTGAACTGGAAGCGAAGTACGAGAACAAGTGTCCCACCTGGCTCTATTATGACAAGGGTATGCGCTCTATGATGCTCAATGTTGCCGGCACCAGGAACTGGACTTCTCCGCTCGTCGAAGGCTTCTATTTCGTCAGTTATTTTATGACAGGCGGCTATGTGCAGCCTTTCCCTGCCAAGTATTTCGTCATTGGTAAGCCCGTCACATTGGCAAGCGAGCACGATTCCTATGGTAAGGACGAACCCGTGCAGCTCGTTTTCCGGGATATGGATGAGCACATCGATGCCACTGTCCATTACCAGACGGGTACCGACGTGACGCTTCATGAGGCCAAGGCCATCAGCGGAAAAGAGGGCACTGTGCAGGTAGAAGGACTGCCGGCAGGCGACTACAAGTTCTTCGTTTGTGTGGATGGAAAGCCCATCTCCCAGGCTTGCAGCGTGAAGATAGAGGGCAACGGTACGGCTGTAAGTGGGGTAGAAGGCAATCGCCCTGCCGATCATGTCGTTTACAGAACGGACGGTACCGTTGCCGGACGCTCAGAGGACCGTCTGGAGCATGGTATCTACATCATCAACGGAAAGAAAGTCCTGAAATAAGAGAAAACAATGGCTTCCCCTGCCCCATGGGGTTCCATGAGGTAGGGAAGCATTTTCCTAAATCAGAAATAATTGTCTTACTAACATCAAGGTATTCATTATGAAGAAACTCTTACTAACAGCCCTGTCATTCACTATGGGATTGGCAGCAGTGGCGCAGGCTCCCAAAGCCGACGTGCTGGATATCATCTTCAATGATGACGGTACGGTCGTAGATGCGTCGGCAATGGCCAACCCGGTGCGTGTATTGGGTAACCCAGACATCAAGAAGAGCCCCATGTATGGCATGAATGTGCTTTGCAATGAGGAAACTCAGTGGGGTAAGGAGTCGTTCCATACGGTTCGCATCCCCTACAATGACCAGCTTATCGGTGCCATCGAGAATGGTATGACAATGGAGGTAATGGCCCGTCCCTGCTTTGAGGATGGCAAGTTCAACCAAACCTGGTGCAATGTTTTCGGTTGTTATCAGGGCGGTGGCTTCGGTATCATCATCAATGGAGGCAAATGGGACTTCGAGTGCGTAATCGGAGGAGGCTATAAGGATGCCACTTTCGGCCCTGTGGTAGATGGCGAATGGGTTCATCTTGTGGGCGTTTGGGACAAGGAGACTGGCGAGTACAAGCTTTATGCCAACGGTGAACTTGCTTCTACTGTCGATGGTGTAAGCGGCGACCTCTCTCTGCCCAATGCAAACGGAAAGGACCGCTTCGTGGGTGTGGGCGTTGATTTTGAGCCTAACCCCGTTTCCACATGCGGCTATTCGTTCCAGGGCGATATTGCCATCGCACGCATCTATGACAATCCTCTGACCGCAGAACAGGTAAAGGCGCTCTATCAGGAAGTGGATGTCAAGAAGACCGGTGAGGCTGAGCACGTAGATAGAGTGTTCCCCACATTGCGTACCGATGAGGACGGAACGGTTCTGATTGCCAATTATGAAGAGATGGACAACTTTGCCCACTCTGTAAGAATGGGTAAGATTGACCTGAACGCCAGGTTGGAGGCCGACATTGATTTCACTGCTTCCAAGAGGAACATCTGCTACGAAAGAGGTTACACAGGCACATTCGACGGCCAGGGGCACACTCTGAAGGTCGATATCAAGTCTGACCAGCGTACGGCAGCTCCCTTCATGGCTCTTAGGGGTGCCACTATACGCAACCTCAACGTGACAGGAACAGTCACTGCATCTACCCAGTATGCCTCTTCTGTAGCTGTTACCACCGAGAACAATACGGTTATCGACCGCGTTTCATCAGACGTGAACATCATCTCTACTACCGTGGGTGATGGCACACATGGCGGTTTCGTGGGTGTTTCATTCGATGGTACAGTCATCAGCAACAGCGTGTTCAAGGGCAGCATCACCTCAGAGGTCACCAATTGCTGCGCTGGTTTCGTTGGTTGGACAGATGGAAATACCACTATAAAGAACTGTCTGCAACTGGCCGATATAGGTAATGTGGCCGAGAAAGGCGCTGTCTTTGCTCGTAATCCAAGTAAGGCCAAGGTGACAAACTGCTATTACTCCACATTGATAGGCGATAGCGACAATGGCGCCACACTGGTTGCCGACGACGAACTGGGTAGTGGAGAAATCTGTTGGAAGCTCAATGGCGAGACTGCTACGAGAGCAATCTGGCGCCAGACGCTGGAACAGGATGAGACTCCCGTGCTTGACCAGACTCATGGTATGGTGCTCGTGCTGGATGGCAGTACTTATTGCATCACCAATGAAGAGACTCTGAAGGAGGCTGCACGCCTTTATGCCGACCAGATAGAGGTTATGGCAGATGAATTCGAGGCATATCAGCCCCTCAAGGATGCACTCCGCCAGCACGCTCAGGAGGCTGCAGCATGCACCACAGTGGATGATTTCGTGGCCAAGTGTGCACAGATAGAGGCCGACATCGCTCTTATCAATGAGAACAAGAAGGCTTATGACAACCTGATTCTGGTGGCAGAAGCCACTCTGGAGAAGATTGAGGGCATGGTGAATGAGCCTGCCAACGTGCTTCGCACTTACCTTGAGGATACCATTGAGCCCAATGAGGTGTATGTGAACGGCTCGCTCAACTACATTCTCAACAACTACTCTCTCAGCACCGAGGATATTGCCAAGGAGATTGCATATATCGACGATATGGTGCTTAAGGCACTCTCTTCGGGTACACCTGCCGGTACCGATGTGACTATGCTGGTTCAGAATGCCGACTTCAGACAGAAGGCTGAGGGATGGGAGTGGACCAAGAAGGCCGACAAATACGAGCAGGATGCCTCTTGGGGCTTCAGCGGAATCCATTATTACGGCTCTCTCGAGGGTGGATTCAGCCAGACTATCACCGGCCTCACCAATGGTGTGTATGAGCTGGATATGAATGGCTGTCAGCTTGTTGGCGATGAGGCTTCCTGCAACTATTACACTTCCGTCTTCTTCGCAGGCGACATCGAGATGCCTCTCATGTCCACGGTTGATGATGTGATACTTGATGATGATCCTCTCGTACCCGGCATCAAGAAGCTTGGCGGCGTACGTACCCGAGACAATCAGATCATTCCTTACAGCTTGAGGGGTGCTGCCTACGCCATGTGTCAGGGTGGCTATTATCTCAACAGAGTGTTTGCCCATGTGACCGACGGTACTCTCACCATCGGCGGAAAACTCTATGGCAGCGGACGCAGCGATGACTGGCCAATCTTTGCCAACGTCAAACTCATCTATCAGGGTTCTTTCGACGAGGCTTCTGAAGCACTCGATAAGGGTCTGCAGTTTGCTGTGGCAAGAGCCGATTCCACTATCAACTTCAAGGCAGACGCTTGGTCCACCAATTACATCATCTATCCCAACTATTCCGAGGAGCTGCGCAATGGCTTGAGACAGGCTGTGGCCGACGTGGAGACAGCTACCACAGGCGAGCAGAAGTATAACATTCTGAAGCGCATGTCTGATCTCTTCAAGCAGATATATGTTTGCCGTCGTGCTTATACCAAGAGCGCAGGCGAACTGATTGCCTTGGAAGCTCGTGTACAGGACTATCCTGAGTTTGCCGATGAACTGATGATTATGATTGACAAGGCTTGGGCAGGCTGGAACTCTGGCGCTTACTCTGCCGAGGAAGTGGTGAATATCAGCGCAGAGATTCTGGAGAAAATGGATAATCTCAACGTTGAGTTGCCCGACGCAGACCTCTTGGATCTTGTGTTCAATGAAGATGGAACTGCCAAGGACAATTCTGAAGCAGCGAACCTGGTGGAGATGTACGGCAAACCCAGCGTGGTGGCAAGTCCCACTTTGGGTATGAACGTGTATTGCGGAGGCAATGAGACTTGGGGTACATACCCCCAGAACAACTTCCTGGTGAACGTGTCTGACGCGATGAAGCAGAGTATAGAAAATGGTGTAACCATGGAATTGCTGGTTCGACCCTACTGGAAGGAAGGTGGCGTACCCGGTAAGTGGTGCACAGTATTCGGTTCTGAGAACTCTGGAGGCATGGGTATGCTCGTCTATAACAGCCAGTGGTGCTTCGAGGCTCACACTGGAGGCAGCTACCATGATGCCTATGCTACCGTGAAGCCCGTCAATGGTGAGTGGACTCACCTCATTGGCACATGGGACGGAGGCGAACTGAAGATTTATGTCAACGGAGAGCTTTCTGGTACTGTGCTGGCAACAGGCGGATATGACTGGCCAGTGAATGTGGATCGTCAGTGGTTCGGCGTTGGTTGCGATATGGCTCTCAATGACAAGCCAGAGGCTGCCTTCACTGGTGATATCGCTATCGTACGCATGTACAAGACTCCTCTCAACGGTTCACAGGTGAACAGGTTGTACAAGAGAGTGAAGGGCATCATCTCTGATACTCCCGAGCACAACGAGGGTGGGACTGCCGTCACAGGCGTAACAGCCGTGAAGCCCGCAAACGGCATCATCTATGACATCACAGGCCGCCGCGTATCCCGCATGGATACAAAGGGTCTCTATATAGTCAATGGTAAGAAGATTGTAGTCAAGTAAGCAGTTTTTCCTTTAGCCGGAACTTCTTTCCTGGCCAAAGGAAAAACGATGAAGCGAGGCTGGCATTCCGCTCGGAGTGCCAGCCTTTGCTTTATCCGGAGGGTAGGTTGGCGTTTGGGTGAATTATCGAAGCGTGTTTACTTTGCCAGATGTCTTGACTGACTTTTTCGGAGCATCCTCTTGACTTGGGACTGAATGTCTTTACAAAGTCAAGACAAGATGAACAGAAATATGTGGGTTATTGCAATTTCTTTCTCTCTGATGCATGCTATTTTGTGAAATTATGCTAAATTTGCGTAAGAGAAGAGTGGTTGAAACAGAGGACGGAAAACTGCTGCTCGTGCTGGTTGTGAGGCTTGCGCTTGCATCGCATTGGGATTTGGCAAAGACCTGAACATGATTGCTTCTCTGCTTTTGTGGCGACAAGGCGGCAGCGGAACATCCTTGCAAGAATATTTCTATTTGTCTTACTAACATCAAGGTTATATCTATGAAGAAGCAGTTACTGACTTTCCTGTCCCTCTGCATGGGACTGACTGCATTGGCACAAGCGCCTCAGGCCGATGTGCTTGATGTTGTGTTCAATGATGATGGCACTGTGGTTGATGCCTCGCCAATGGCCAACCCTGTGCGCGTTTTAGGTGCGCCCGACATCAAGAAGAGCCCTATGTATGGCATGAATGTGCTCTGCAACGAGGAAGAACGATGGGGAACGGAGACATATAATAATGTACGCGTACCTTTTAATGATGCTCTTCTGGCAGCCTTGCAGGATGGAATGACCATGGAAGTTATGGCTCGTCCGTGCTTCGAAGACGGTCAGATGAGCAAGAATTGGTGCAATGTGCTGGGTGCATACCACGGTGGTGGCTTCGGCATTATTGTCAATGATGGCAAATGGGACTTCGAATGCGTCATAGATGGATACCGTGATGCCACTTTCGGACCCGTTGTGGATGGCGAGTGGATTCACCTCGTGGGTGTCTGGGACAAGGCTGCCGGCCAGTGCAAACTGTATGCCAATGGCAATCTTGTCTCTACTGTGGGCGATGCAGGAGGCGAACTCAAGTTGCCTGAAGGCGGCGGCCATGATGAAGAGCGGTTCATTGGCTTGGGTATAGACTTCGAGCCCAAGACGGCCACTTATTGTGCTGATGCCTTCCAGGGCGACATTGCTATCGCCCGAATATACAACAGTCCCCTCGGTGACGACGAAGTGAAGGCGCTCTATCAGGCTGTGGAGGCGAGAAAGACAGACCAGCCCGAGCACGTGGATAGAGTTTATCCCACCCTGCGCACCGATGCCGACGGCACTGTGCTGATAGCCAACTACGACGAGTTGAATGCCTTTGCGCACTCTGTCAGGCTCGGTAAGACTGATCTCAATGCCAAACTGGAGGCCGATGTGGATTTCTCCCCTTCGGGTAAAATCATGTCTTACAGTCGCGGCTATAGCGGCACCTTTGACGGACAAGGACATTCGCTCACGGTAGATATCAATGCCGAAACGCGTTCTGGCGCTCTCTTCATGATGCTGGACAATGCCACCATCCGCAATCTCAACCTCAAGGGAAAGATAACTTCCAGTGCCTGGTATGCCTCATCGGTGGCTTCCTACACCTATGGACAAACGCTCATCGAGAATGTATCATCTGACGTAGATATCGTTTCCACCATTAGGGGCGATGGTTTCCATGGCGGTCTGGTGGGCTTGTCAGGCAAGGGTACAGTCATCAACAACTGCGTCTTCACGGGCAGCATCACTTCAGAGACCACCACTTACTGCGGTGGCTTCCTGGGATGGGCCGATGGTCTCACGTTCATACAGAACTCCATGATGCTGGGAGATATCAGTTCGGTGGCTCAGCACGGCGCTGTCTTTGCGTGTTATCCCGTCAATGCCAGCGTCACAAACAGCTATTATACCACGATGGCAGGCAATAGTGACAATGGAGCGACACTGGTCACCGAGGACGAACTGGCCTCCGGCGACATCTGTTGGAGGCTCAATGGAAGTACGCCAGCAGGCATTGCCTGGCGTCAGACGATATATGAAGACATGGTGCCGGTGCTTGACCAGACCCACGGAATGGTGTTCATCCTCGATGGTTACATCTTCTGCATCACCGACGACAAGACTCTCAAGGACGCTACAGCCGCTTACTTCAATCATCTCACCAGCTCCATCGACGAAATGGAAGCCTATAATCCGCTCAAGGAAACCCTTCGCCAGCATGCTGAGGAGTTGACATCCTGCACCTCAATCGCTGATTTCGCCGCCAAGAGTGCCCAAATAGATGCCGACCAAGCTCTTATCACCGAGAACCAGCAGGCTTATGAAAGCCTGGCTGCAGCAGGTGAGGCTACACGCCAGAAGCTTGAGGGCGTCATCAATGAGCCTGCCTTCATCCTGCGCACCTATCTTGAGGAGGAGATGGAACCCAGTGAGGATTATGTCAATGGCACACTGAACTATATTCTGCTCAACTATACCCTCAGCACCACAGACATTGCCAAGGAAATCCAGTACATGGACAATATGCTGCTCAGTGCACTCTCGGCAGGCACGCCGGCTGGTACCGAAGTGACTTCACTGGTGCAGAATGCCGATTTCAGCCAGCAGGCTGAGGGTTGGGAGTGGACTAATGTGGCCAACAATTTCGTATATAACACCGAGAAGGGCTTCAGCGGAATGCAGTATTACGGCCATGCAGAGGGCGCTTTCAGCCAGACTGTGGTGGGACTGTCAAACGGTGTATATGAGATGGATATCAACTGCTGCCAGATGGTGGGCGATGATGAGGAGTGCAACTACTACACATCTGTCATCCGCGCAGGCAACATCGAGATGCCAGTCATGGGTATCGCCGAGGATATCATATCGCCAGTGACCCCATCGTGGAGGAGATGAAAAAGTTGGGCGAAGTGCGCGAGAGGGAGAATCAGGTTGTTCCCTACAGCCAGTTGGGTGCCTGCTATGCCATGTGCAAGGGCAATTTTTATCCCGCCCGCGTGCTGGTGAATGTGACCGACGGCACTCTCACCATCGGCGGAAAACTCTATGGCAGCGGACGCAGCGATGACTGGCCCATCTTTGCCAATGTCAGACTCATCTATCAAGGCTCTATGGAAGAGGCTTCCGAGGCTCTGTCCCGTGGGTTGCAGTACGCTGTGGAGCGTGCCAATACCACCATCAACTTCAAGCCAGACAACTGGGGTTCCAATTTCATCATATATCCCAACTATTCCCAGGCGCTTCGTGAGCAGTTGCAGCAGGCTGTGGCCGATGTGGAAAGCGCTGCTACGGGCGAGCAGAAGTATGCTCTGCTCGAGCGCTTCTCTCTCCTCTTCCTGCAAATCTACCAGTGCCGCCGAGCCTATGCCCAGTGTGCCAAGGATATAGATGCTGTCGGCCGTCACGTGGATGACTATCCTGAGTATTACGAAGAACTGAAGGCCATGACAGAGGAGGCCTGGAGCGGATGGGAACAGGGAACCTACACTGCCGAGGAAGCACTTCAGGTCGGTCCCAAACTGAATGAGAAGATAGAGAAGTTCAATGTGGAATTGCCTGAAGCCGACCTAATGGACATCGTCTTCAATGCAGATGGAACTGCCGCAGACCAGTCGGTATCCAAGAATACCGTGGAGTCTCTGGGCGTTCCCAGCGTAGTGGCCAGTCCCACATTGGGCATGAATGTGTTCTGTGGTGCCAAGCACAGTTGGGGCGGTTATCCTGACAACTGTTACGCAGTGGTTCTTTCCGATGCGATGAAGGAAGGGCTGGCCGGTAGCGTCACCATGGAAATCTTGGCCCGACCCTATTGGGAGGACGGTGAAATGCCTTCCAACTGGTGTACGGTGTTTGGTTCTGAGAGCGATGGAGGCATGGGCATGCTCGTCTATAACAGCAAGTGGTGCTTCGAAGCCCACACTGGCGGCCGCTATCATGACGCTTACGCCAGCGTTCTGCCCGCCAATGGCGTCTGGACACACCTGGTGGGCGTGTGGGATGGAATAGAAGTGAAGATATATGTAGATGGTGAACTTGTCGGTTCTGCCGAGGCTACTGGTTCCTATGACTGGCCTGTGAATGTGGATCGTCAGTGGTTCGGCGTTGGTTGCGATATGGCTCTCAATGACAAGCCAGAGGCTGCCTTCACTGGTGATATCGCTATCGTACGCATGTACAAGACTCCTCTCAACGGTTCACAGGTGAACAGGTTGTACAAGAGAGTGAAGGGCATCATCTCTGATACTCCCGAGCACAACGAGGGTGGGACTGCCGTCACAGGCGTAACAGCCGTGAAGCCCGCAAACGGCATCATCTATGACATCACAGGCCGCCGCGTATCCCGCATGGATACAAAGGGTCTCTATATAGTCAATGGTAAGAAGATTGTAGTCAAGTAAGCAGTTTTTCCTTTAGCCGGAACTTCTTTCCTGGCCAAAGGAAAAACGATGAAGCGAGGCTGGCATTCCGCTCGGAGTGCCAGCCTTTGCTTTATCCGGAGGGTAGGTTGGCGTTTGGGTGAATTATCGAAGCGTGTTTACTTTGCCAGATGTCTTGACTGACTTTTTCGGAGCATCCTCTTGACTTGGGACTGAATGTCTTTACAAAGTCAAGACAAGATGAACAGAAATATGTGGGTTATTGCAATTTCTTTCTCTCTGATGCATGCTATTTTGTGAAATTATGCTAAATTTGCGTAAGAGAAGAGTGGTTGAAACAGAGGACGGAAAACTGCTGCTCGTGCTGGTTGTGAGGCTTGCGCTTGCATCGCATTGGGATTTGGCAAAGACCTGAACATGATTGCTTCTCTGCTTTTGTGGCGACAAGGCGGCAGCGGAACATCCTTGCAAGAATATTTCTATTTGTCTTACTAACATCAAGGTTATATCTATGAAGAAGCAGTTACTGACTTTCCTGTCCCTCTGCATGGGACTGACTGCATTGGCACAAGCGCCTCAGGCCGATGTGCTTGATGTTGTGTTCAATGATGATGGCACTGTGGTTGATGCCTCGCCAATGGCCAATCCGCTCAAGGTGTTGGGTGACCCTGTCATCAAGAGAAGCCCGCAGTATGGCATGAACGTTCTTTGCAATGAGCAGGAACTGTGGGGTGAACAGTCCTACAACAACATCCGCGTACCTTACAACGACAATCTGTTGGCAGCCGTACAGGATGGAATGACCATGGAGGTATTCGCACGTCCCTATTTTGAAAACGGCAAGTTCGACAATAAGTGGTGCTGCCTGCTGGGCGGATACAACAGCGGAGGCTTTGGCATCATCATTGAAAACAGCAAGTGGGACTTTCAGAATGTCATTGGAGGCAAGCAGAGAGACGCCACCTATGATATAATCACCGACCGCGAGTGGATTCATCTGGTGGGCGTATGGGACAAGGAGGAAGGTACATGCAAACTGTATGTCAACGGTAACCTGGTTTCTACCGCTGAGGATTGCACAGGCGAACTGAAGCTTCCCAATCCCAAAGGCAAGGAGGTCTTCGTAGGTTTGGGTATGGACTTTGATCCAGGTTCCAACACAACAAGCAACAACTCCTTCCGTGGGGATATTGCCATTGCCCGTATCTACAATGATCCTCTGCCCGAGGAGCGGGTGAAGGCGCTCTATCAGGAAGTGGAGAACAAGAAGACTGAGGAGTCCGAGCATGAGGAAGCCATTATGCCTGCCATGCGCATGGATGCTGACAGCACGGTGCTGATAGCCAATGCCGAGGAACTCTACACCTTTGGTCAGGCTGTTTGCATGGGTTATACCAAGCTGAATGCCAAGCTGGAAGCCGACATTGACTTTTCTGAGTCGAGAAGGATACTGGCTTATGACAGAGGTTACGGAGGTATATTCGATGGCCAGGGACACACTGTGAAGATCGGTTCCCAGGCAGAGGGAGTTCCCGGAGGTCTCTTCAAGTACCTTACAGGCGCTACTGTTCGCAACCTGCACATCACTGGTGATCTCATCGGCAGGTATAAGTTTGCCGCTTCATTGGCAAATGATTGCTCTGGCAACACTCTGGTAGAGAACGTTTCATCTGATGTCAATATCAACTCAATACTTGAAGGTGACGGCACACATGGCGGTCTGTTCGGTTGCACAGGTAAAGGTACAGTCATCAGTAATTGCATGTATTCAGGCAAGATAAACTCTGAGGTAACCAACTGTTGCGGAGGTTTCGTAGGTTGGGCAAGCGGTGCTACCATCATTCAGAACTCTCTGATGATGGGTGATATAGCTGATGTGGCCGTTGAGGGTGCTGTGTTCTCGCGCTATCCCGGCAATGTGAGCGTCCGCAACAGCTATTACACCACTCAGATAGAAGGACTGCCCGACAATGGCGCTACCTTTGCAGATCCCGACCAGTTGGCCAGTGGTGAAGTCTGCTGGAAACTGAATGGCTCTACAGCAGCCAATGCTGCCTGGCGCCAGACCATTGATGAGGATGCGGCACCAGTATTGGACCAGACACACGCCATGGTGCTCGTGGTGAACGATATGACTTATAACATCAAGGACGAGGCATCTCTGAAGGATGCTGTAGCGGCTTATTCTACAGCTATGGCAGATAAGGCCGACACCTTCGAGGCATACAAACCCCTCAAGGATGCCATGCGTCAGCACGCCCAGGAGGCTGGTGCGGCTACCAGCATCGATGACTTCGTGGCCAAATGCAAGGAGGTAGATGCCGACATAGAATTGATAGAAAAGAACATCAAGGCTTATGAGGCACTTGAAGCATCAGGTCTGGATGCTCAGGAAAAGATAGAAGGACTGACCAATCCCTTTGCTGTTGTACTCCGTGCATATCTGGAGGAAGAGATAGAACCCAACTCTAATTACGGGAACGGTTCTTTGCCTTACATCACCACTTATTTCAACCTCAGCACAGAGGGCATTGACACCGAACTTAAGTATATTGATGATATGCTACTCAAGGCACTTTCTTCGGACACACCTGCTGGTACCGACATCAGCATGTTGGTGCAGAATGCCGACTTCAGCCAGAAGACTGCAGGCTGGGAGTGGACAAAGGAGGCCGACAGATTTGCCCTGAACACCGAAATGGGCTTCAGTGGTATGCACTATTATGGCTCTTATCAGGGTGGCTTCAGCCAGACTCTCACGGGTTTGACCAACGGTATCTATGAGCTGGATATGAATGGCTCTCAGATGGTAGGCGATGATGAAAACTGCAACTACTACACTTCTGTCATCTTTGCAGGCGACATGGAAATGCCGCTCATGGGATGTGCAGAGGACTATATCCCTCTGGATGACGCTCTGGCAGTAGGCATCGGCGACCTTGGCGACATCCGTGTATTGGACGAGCAGCTCATTCCTTACAGCATGAATGGTGCTCTGTATGCGATGTGTCAGGGTGGTTATTACCTCAATCGCGTGTTTGCTCAGGTGACAGACGGAACTCTCACTATCGGTGGCAAGCTCTATGGCAGCGGACGTAAGGACGATTGGCCAATCTTCTGCAACACTCGTCTTATCTACCAGGGCAACCTGGAGGAGGCTTCCAATGCCATGGATGCGGGCTTGAAGGTAGCTGTGGCAAGAGCCCAGACAACTATCGACTTTGAGGCAGACGCTTGGGGCAGCAATTACATCATCTATCCCAACTTCTCTAAGGCACTTCGTGCAGATCTGACACAGGCTGTGGCCGACGTGGAAAGCGCTACAACCGGTGAGCAGAAGTTTGCTTTGCTCCAGCGCTTCTCTGACTTCTTCAAGAAGGTATATCTCTGTCGCAAGGCTTATGCCAAGGCTGCTGGCGACCTGATAGACCTGGATACCCGAGCCAACGACTTCCCCGACCAGTATGAGGAACTTACTGCAATGACCAAGAAGGCTTGGGACGGATGGTTCGGCGGCAGTTACTCTGCTGAGGAATTGGAACAGGTGGTGAAGAACATTGCCGATGAGATGGACAAGATAGAGGTGGAGATTCCTGCTGCAGACCTGATGGATATTGTCTTCAATGAGGATGGTTCGGCTGTTGACCAGTCTGCCGCCCAGAATGTAGTAGAGTCAAGAGGCGTTCCCACCGTAGTGGCAAGTCCCACTTTGGGCAAGAACGTACTCTGTGCATCATCCAACGCTTGGGCTTACAACCCTGTGAACTATCATATCGTACACGTTTCCGATGCCATGAAGGAGGGTATCGAGAACGATGGCGTTACCATTGAAGCAATGGCCCGTCCCTACTTCCCAGACGGAGTTCTGCCTCGCACGGACTTCTGTACATTAGTTGGCTCCGAGAATTCTGGCGGTATGGGTCTGCTTGTTCAGGATAGTCAGTGGTGCTTCGAATGCCATACAGGTGGCAGCTACCACTGTGCTTACTCAGGTTCAGAGCCTGTTGGCAACAAGTGGGTACATATCGTAGGTGTATGGGATGGAAGCGAAGTTAAACTCTATCAGGATGGTACACTCATCAGTTCAGCTTCGGCAACTGGTTCTTACGGATGGCCTGTAAATGTGGATCGTCAGTGGTTCGGCATCGGCTGCGACCTTCATGTGGGCGACGTTGGTCAGTCTTCTTTCTCTGGTGATATTGCCATCGCCCGCATGTATAGCAAACCTCTCAACGGTTCGCAGGTGAAGAAGTTGTACAAAGGAATTAAGGAGTCCATGACCGATACTCCCGAGCACAACGAGGGCGGAACAGCCATCGCAGGCGTAACAGCCGTGAAGCCCGCAAACGGCATCATCTATGACATCACAGGCCGCCGCGTATCCCGCATGGATACAAAGGGTCTCTATATAGTCAATGGTAAGAAGATTGTAGTCAAGTAAGCAGTTTTTCCTTTAGCCGGAACTTCTTTCCTGGCCAAAGGAAAAGCGATGAAGCGAGGCTGGCATTCCGCTCGGAGTGCCAGCCTTCTGTTTTAGCCCGATAGGTGCAGTGCGCTGCATTGCCCGTTGCAGCGCACTGCGTTGCCTGTTGCAGCACGCTGCGTCGGGCTTCGCAGCGCGCTGCGTTTTATGCCAGTCCCTTCTGTTGCTGTCATTTCTTCCGCATCCTGCAACGTTTTTGCAGCGCCTGCCCGACCCTGTCAGCCTGCTACAGAACGGAGCGGTGCTTGTTGCCCGAAGCTGGTAGATGTTATAGTTCATAAGACCATGGGCGATGCGGCAGGGTGGGTGTTGTGTTGGGAAATCGGGTGCGTTTTGTATGCCCGACAGGGCTATTATGCCTGCAGAAGTGGAGAAATGTCTTCCGTTTGTCTTCTTTTGGCTGTATTTTATGGATAAAAGTGCAATTTTCCTTGTTTTAATGAGCGTGTTCGAAATAATTGTATAACTTTGTAAGGTGGAGGAGAGGTGGTGACTAAGACTGACGAAGCGAAGTGAGACATCCTTTTCATCACAATTGGTAACAATCAACATTAACGTAGAATGAACAGAAGAGACTTTATTCAGAGGTCAGCAGCACTGGTGGGAGCAGCCTATGTGGGTGTTCCATCGCTGGCTACAGACCTCCAGACTTTGGGTAATCCCAACCTTGTCATAGGCATCGTAAGCGACATCCACTTGCGTGGGAGCGAGACGGCCGATACCTTCATACATACTTTGGAATACTTCAGAAGCCAGAAGGTGGATGGAGTGATAATAGCAGGCGATATGGCCGACCAGGGACTGGAACCCCAGTTGCAGGTGGTGGCCGATGCTTGGTATAAGGTGTTCCCCGACAACAAGGGGCTTGACGGGAAATATACAGAGAAGCTGTTCATATACGGCAACCACGATGCACAGGCTGCCAATTGGGGTGGAACCGTCAGCCAGTATGGTGCCGACTATGTCAAGCAGCACGGTATCTGCAACGATCTGAAGGGCGCGTGGGAGCGATGCTTCAAGGAGAAATACTCGCCCATATGGATGAAGGAGGTCAACGGATACTGCTTCATCGGTGCACACTGGCATGACAACAACATTCCCGGCCTGGCTGACTTCCTGGCCGAACGTGCCTCCAAGCTGGGCAAGGAGAAGCCTTTCTTCTATATCCAGCATCCTCATCCCAAGGACACTTGCAACTGCGCCTGGGCTTGGGGCAGGGATGACGGCAATGTGACAAAGATATTGAGCAAGTACCCCAATGCGGTTGCCTTCTCGGGTCATTCCCATTCTCCCCTCAATGACGAGCGCAACTTCTGGCAGGACAAGTTTACTTCGGTGGGCACCTCTTCGTTGAGCTACCTCTATCCCATGCCAGCCCGTGAGAACACCTATCAGGATGACTGGGGTGCCAAGCCACCTACGCAGATGGCCAACATCGGTGGTGGCGGCCGTCAGGGCATGGTGATGAAGGTGTATGATGGTGCTATCGTCTTTGACCGACGCGAGTTTGTCAACGACCAGCCCGTGGCTGACCCTTGGGTGATGCCTTTGCCCATCTCGCTCACAGCGCCTCTTACCTTTGAGAGCAGGAAGAAGACAGCCCCCGTGCCACAGTTCCCCGAAGGCACTAAGGTAACGGTTTCGCAGGCTTTGGGCAAGGATCGCTATGGTGTGGAACAGCAGCAGGTGACCGTCACCTTCCCCAATGTACTCAAGAAGGATACTGGTGTGAGGGCCTTCGACTACGAAGTGCAGGTGGAACATGAGTGGCTCGACTGCCGCTTCATTTCGGTTACCAAGCGCGTGATGTCGCCTCGCTGCTTCATGGGAGAGAACCAGGATGCCAAGGAAGCCTTCTGCGTGTTCGGAGAATCAGAGTTGCCCAAGCTGTTCCACTATCGCTTCATCGTGCGTCCATGTGAATGCTTCGGCAAGAAGGGTGAGCCTGTCTATAGCGAATGGATTACTGGCCCGATAGTCAATGTCACTTCATCTTTGGCGGTGGAGAAGTCTTTCTTCCAGAAAGGAGAGAACATCGAGGTGTCGTTCAAGGGCGCTCCCGTGGGTACCCAGGCTTGGATAGGACTCTATCCAGTGGGCACCAATCCCGGAGCGGACAAGCCTTCACTCTCATGGAAATATACTGACGTGAAGGACGGAAAGCTCACACTCAGCTATGACAAGGCAGGCGAGTACTATCTGGTGATGCTTCGTGATTCCGGATATAGCGAGTGCTCGACCAGAGTACCCGTGTTCCTGATGGATGCCGCATACGATCCCAAGGGCTTCACAATGTCTCTGAACAAGTCGGTGTATAATGTGGGCGATGCCGTACAGGTGGCCATAGCGTCTGCTCCTGCACTCAATAATGACTGGGTAGGCATCTATGCAGCCGAGAATGATGTGCCCAAGGATGTGATTTGCCCCACTTGGGTGTATTACAGCAAGTACTCCGGCACCATCAAGCTCAACGTGTCCGGCACCAAGAACTGGTCTTCGCCTCTGCTCGAAGGCATCTACTATGCCAACTACTTCATGGTGGGAGCCTACACCGAGCCTTTCCCACGCAAGTATTTCGTGATTGGCAAACCCGCCTTACTGCGTAGTGAGCGTGCTTCCTATGCCAAGGATGAGCGCATCGTGCTGCGATATGGCGACATGAGCGACAAGCTGGCTGCCACTATCTGCTATCAGGTGAAGGGCAAGGGAGCCTACCAGGTGGCCAAGGAAATCAGCAAAGCCGAGGGTGTGGTAGAGATTGACGGACTGGCCTCAGGCGAGTACAGCTTCTACGTATGCCTGGATGGCCAACCCATCTCGCCTGCTTGCAATGTGAAGGTGGAGCGCTGACCTGACTGCGCTTGCACTATCTATGAAGAACTTCAGTCCGCTGTGAAGCAGTACGTGGTGCGTCGGGACTGACGCGCATGTTGCTCTCACGGAGGAAAGGAACATAATCATTTCCCTGCCTCTTGCTTAATCAAGGGGCAGGGTAGTGCCAAGCTTTATCAAGCCAACAAGGTTTACTAACATCAAATAATCTATTATGAAAAGACTACTACTATCTATTCTGTCCCTGGGCATGGGACTGGCAGTGGCAGCCCAAGCGCCTAAGGCTGACGTGCTGGACGTCGTGTTCAACGATGACGGTACGGTTGTTGACGTGTCCGCAATGGCCAATCCCATTCGTGTGATGGGAGCTCCCGACATCAAGAAGAGCCCTATGTATGGGATGAATGTGCTTTGCAATGACGAAGACGAATGGGGAAGCGAGACATTCAATAACGTCCGCGTCCCTTATAACGACAAGCTTGTGGAGGCTCTCAGGAACGGTATGACCATGGAGGTAATGGCCCGTCCGTGTTTTGAAAACGGTACCATAAGCAATCGCTGGTGCAATATCTTCGGCTGTTATCAGGGTGGAGGTTTCGGTATCATTATATATAATGGTGTATGGGACTTCGAATGCGTGATAGACCAGACCTACAAGGATGCCACCTTTGGCCCGGTGGTTGATGGTGAGTGGATACACTTGGTGGGCGTATGGGACAAGGAGGCCGGCGTGTGCAAGTTCTATGCCAACGGCGAGCTGGTATCGACCGTTGACGGAGCCGGCGGCGAGTTGGGCTTCCCCACGAGCGATGGGCATGACGATGAATGCTTCGTGGGCGTAGGCATTGACTTCGATCCTGGTTCATCCACATTCTGCCGCGAGGCTTTCCAGGGCGATATTGCCATCGCACGTATATATAATGACCCGCTCACTGGCGAGCAGGTGAAGGCGCTCTACGAACAGGCAGAGGCCAAGAAGACAGGTGAGCCTGAGCATGTGGATAGAGTATTCCCCACGCTGCGTACAGACGAAGACGGAACGGTGCTGATAGCCAACTCCGAGGAGATGGAGAACTTTGCCCGCTCGGTGCGAATGGGCAAGATTGACCTGAATGCCAAGCTGGAGGCGGACATTGATTTCTCTGCGGCCAAGAAGATTATCAGCTACCACCGGAGTTATACCGGCACATTTGACGGCCAGGGACATACTCTGAAGCTGGGTATAAACACCTCCACCGCCACAGGTGCTCCCTTTATGAACCTCAGCAATGCCACTGTACGCAACCTTCACATCACGGGTAACATTGTCATCAACAATGCCAAGTTTGCCGGTTCAGTGGCTTCTCAGACCCACTCCAACACACTTATCGAGAACGTTTCATCTGATGTCACCATCACTTCTACCATAGAGGGTGACGGCACTCATGGCGGTCTGGTGGGTGTGGCTAACGAGGGAACTACCATCAACGACTGCGTTTTCTCGGGCAGCATAGTATCGGAGTCCACCACCAGATGCGCTGGTTTTGTGGGCTGGGCAGGCAAGGATGTCAACATCAAGAACAGTCTGCAGATAGGAGATATAAGCTCTGTGGGCATCGAGGGTGCTGTGTTTGCACGTCATCCAGAGGCCGTTCGCGTAAGCAATTCATACTATACCACCATGGTGGGTGACAGCGACAACGGCGGTACGCTTGCCGATGACGACCAGTTGGCCAACGGCGAGGTGTGCTGGAAGCTGAACGGTTCTTCGCCCCTCAAATCGGTATGGAGACAGACGGTAGAGCAGGATGCTGCGCCTGTGCTTGACCCTTCACATGGTTTTATCATGATAGTGGATGGCAACACCTACTGCATCACGGATGCCGAGAGCATGAAGGAGGCTGCCGATGTTTACTCCTTCCATGTCGGCATGGAGATGGATGAGTATGAGGTGTATATGCCGCTGAAGGACAACTTGCACAAGCATTCCGAGGAACTGTCGGCATGCACGACTGTGGATGAGTTCGTGGCAAAGTGTGCGGAGATAGAGGGTGACAAGCTCCTTATCATAGAGAACAAGAATGCCTATACCCAGCTGCTCGAGGCAGCGCAGACAACTCTGGAGAAGCTCAAGGGCTTGTTGAGCGAGCCTGCCATCATCCTGCGCGCATATATAGAGGAAGATATAGAACCCAATGAGACCTATGTGAACGGCTCGTTGAACTACATCGTCAACAACCACTCTCTCAGCACCGAGGATATTGCCAAGGAGATAACCTATATGGACGACATGCTTGTCAAGGCGCTCTCATCGGGCACTCTCCCCGGTACCGACGTGACGATGCTGGTGCAGAATCCTGATTTCCTGCAGAAGGGAGAAGGCTGGGACTGGACCAAGATGGCAGACTACTTTGAGGTGGAGAAGGAAAAGGGCTACTACGGAATGCACTATTGGGGTTCCACATCAGGCTCTTTCAGCCAGACGATTATCGGTCTTGCCGAAGGTGTATATGAGTTGGATATGAACGGATGTTCGCTGGTGGGTGATGATGCCGACTGTAACTACTACACTTCATTCATCTTCGCAGGCAACAACGAAATGCCTCTGATGGGTATTGCAGAGGACTTTATCCCTATCGATGACCCCATCGTGAATGAGCTGAGGGCTCTTGGTCCGGTGCGCGAAAGGGGAGAACAGGCTATTCCTTATTGCCTGCGTGGTGCCACTTACGCCATGTGCCAGGGCAACTATTACCTCAACCGCGTGTTTGTCAATGTGACAGACGGCAAACTGACCATCGGTGGCTGCCTCAAGGGAAGCGGCCGCAACGACGACTGGCCCATCTTTGCCAAGGCAAGACTCATCTATCAGGGCAGTCAGGAAGATGCTTCAGAGGCTATGGACAAGGGTATCGAGCAGGCAGTGGCACGTGCCAATACCACCATCGAATTCAAGTCGGATGCATGGGGAAGCAACTATGTAATCTATCCCAATTACTCTGAGCAGCTGCGCAATGGCTTGCGTCAGGCCGTGGCTGATGCAGCGACCGTAAAGACCGGTGCCGAGAAATATGCTTTGCTTGAGCGCTTCTCCGACCTGTTCAAGCAGATCTACACCTGCCGTAAGGCTTATACCCAGTGTGCAAGAGACCTGATAGGGCTGGATGCACGTGTGGATGACTATCCCGACCATACCGCTGAGCTGACCGAGATAATGGATGATGCATGGAATGGCTGGAACAGTGGAGCGTACTCCGAAGAGGAGGCTCTTCAGCTGGGAACCAAGGTGGCAGAGATGATGGACAAGTTTAATGTGGAAATCGGCGAGGCTGACCTGCTGGATGTAGTGTTCAACGCCGACGGAACAGCCACAGACAAGTCTGCGGCTCAGAATACTGTCGAACTATTCGGAACACCCTCCGTGGTGGCCAGTCCTACATTGAACATGAATGTGTTCTGCGGTGCAGAGCACGAATGGTCCGCTCATCCCAAGAATAACTACGTTGTGCATGTGTCTGATGCCATGAAGACAGGCATCGAGGACGGTGTTGCCATGGAACTCCTGGTTCGCCCCTACTTCGAGGGAACCGTACCTGGCAGCTGGTGTACAGTGTTTGGCTCAGAGAACGATGGAGGCATGGGCATGCTCGTCTATGGCAGTCAGTGGTGCTTCGAGGCATACACAGGTGGCAGTTACCGCGACGCTTACTCCGGCATCGCACCCGTCAGCGGCGAGTGGACACACCTGGTGGGTGTATGGGATGGAAGCGAAGTGAAGGTGTACGTAAATGGCTCGTTCTCCGGTTCAGCCACAGCTACAGGTGCTTACGGATGGCCTGTGAATGTTGATCGTCAGTGGTTCGGCATCGGTTGCGACCTGGCTATTAACGATACCCCTGCGTCTGCATTCCCTGGCGATATCGCCATCGTACGTATGTATGACACACCTCTGAACGGTTCTCAAATCAGTAAGTTGTACAAGGGAGTAAAGGCCATCATCTCTGATATTCCCGAGCACAACGAGGGTGAGACTGCCATCACAGGCGTGTCAGCCGTGAAGCCTGCCAATGGCATTATCTATGATATCACGGGCCGCCGCGTGTCACGCATGGATACAAAGGGCCTCTATATAGTTAATGGTAAGAAGATTGTGGTTAAGTAATTAGTTAGATTGGATGTCTGAAAAGACTTCCGGTTTGTCAGAAGGACTGTGAACGTGGGCTGGCATTCCGCTTGGGATGCCAGCCCTTTTCTTTGCCTGTCTGTGGTTGGTGGTTTGGGGCTTGCAGTCTGTCATCCTGGGTGTTCTGCTTTGTCATTATGGCATAGAGCGGGCAGCGGCTTGCTTATTCGGGGCGAAATGCGTAACTTTACACCAGAATAGAACAGAAACAATATTTACAGCAATGAAACGACAGTTCTTATATATTCTCCTGCTGATGGTGGGCTGCATCGTGCAGGCTCAGATGCCGCAGTTGCTTCCTAAGCCACAGAAGGTGAGTTTTACGGGCAAGTATGTCAAGGCCGGCGTGCCGGTGCGTGAAGTGCTGGTACCAGAGGTGCCAGGGGCGGAGTTCCAGGACGAGGCTTATCATCTGACAGTAGGCAGGGATGGGGTGACCATCGAGGCCGTCACCAGACAGGGGCTTTACTGGGGACGGCAGACAATGGGCCAGCTGGCTGTGAGCAGACGGGGACGGAAGTGCCTGCCGCAGTGTGAAATCACCGATTGGCCTGCTTTCCGCATGCGAGGATTCATGCACGACACCGGTCGCAGCTTCATCCCCCTGGACGAGCTGAAGCATGAGATAGCGCTGCTGAGCAGCTTCAAGGTGAATGTCTTCCACTGGCATCTGACCGAGAACCAGGCCTGGAGGCTGGAGAGCCGCCACTATCCGCAGCTGAATGCCGCACAGAACATGCTGCGTGAGCAGGGCAGATTCTATACGCTCGACGAAGCGCGAGAGCTGGTAAACTTCTGCCGCGAGCATCACGTGCTGCTTATCCCCGAGATAGACATGCCTGGCCACAGCGCGGCATTTGAACGCACGTTCGGGTTCGGCATGCAAACGGCCGAGGGCAAGCGCATCATGAAGGACATCATAGCCGAAGTGTGCGACGCCCTGAAAGTTCCCTATCTGCATATCGGTACGGACGAGGTGGCGTTTACCGACCCTGGGTTTGTGCCCGAAATGGTGTCGTTTGTGCGCTCAAGAGGCAAGAAGGTCATCTCGTGGAACCCTGGATGGCACTACAGGCCGGGTGAGATAGACATGACTCAGCTGTGGAGCAACCGGGGAAAGGCGCAACCGGGCATCCCCGCAATAGACTGCCGCTTCCATTATGCCAATCATTTTGACAATTATGCCGACCTGGTGGCGCTCTTCAACAGCCGCATCTATGACCAGCCGGCGGGCAGTCCCGACCTGGCAGGCTGCATCATCGCCTTCTGGAACGACCGCTATATCGACAACACACGGCAGTTGCTCAACGAGAACAACTTCTATCCCTACATGCTCACGCTGGCCGAGCGTGCCTGGCGAGGCGGCGGCAGGGGCTATTTCAACGGAAAGACCACGCTTCTGTGGGACGACGAGAAGGAACAGAAGGCAGAGTTTGTAGAGTTTGAGAACCGAATGCTCTGGCATGCCAAACATACTCTGAAGGGCGAACCGTTTGCCTACAAGCGCCAGGCGGATGTGGTGTGGCGCATCACCGATGCTTTTCCCAACGGGGGCAATCTGCGATGCAGTTTCCCGCCCGAACAGCATCTCCTGCCCGACGGCGGTCCTGAGTCCGATGTGACATCTTATTCCTATGATGGGCGCACCTATGCTTCGCGTACCGTCACGGGCAATGGCATCTATCTGCGACATGTGTGGGGGACGCTGGTTCCCGGCTTTTACGAGAATCCGCAGGAGAATCATACGGCCTATGCTACGCGCTGGATTTATTCCAAGAAAGCCTGCAAGGCCCGTCTCAGCCTGGAGTTCCAGAACTATAGCCGCTCTGAATCTGACCTTCCGCCGCTTCCCGGCACATGGGACTATAAGGGAAGCCGGGCTTGGATAAACGGTGAGGAGATAATGCCGCCTGTGTGGCTGAACACCAACAGGGTACGTGACCATGAGTTGCCGCTTCGTAACGAGAACTGCGTATCGCGCCCACCCATCGAAATCAGTTTGCAGAAAGGCTGGAACAAGTTGGTTCTCAAGCTCCCCGTCGGCCGCTTCTCGTGCAGGGAAACCCGCCTGGTGAAGTGGATGTTCTCGGCTACGGTTGAGCAGTAAGTACATCTTCATCTCCATAGGATAGGACTTTTGATGCAAGCAAAGCAGACTGCAGAAATCAGTCTGCTTTGCTTGTATGTACGCAGAAGGCTATTGGCTTTCGCGCTCCATCAGAATGCCTCGTTTCACGCAGCGCGGTGCGGTTCCATTCGCAGCGCGCTGTGATTGTCCACGCAGCGTGCTGCGATTGCCTGTGCAGCGTGGTGAAGTTCGTACTGGCAGCAAGCTGATTTTGTTTTTGCAGACTTTCACTTTTATGTTCTCAGCCTTATAAAATCTCCGTTTGCAGGTTGCTGATGGCCGTACAAAGCCTTCTGATGGCCATCCAAAGGCTGCGTATGGCCATCCAAAGACTGCAAACGGGGATTTCTCCAGGCTTCGTGAAGACTCTTGGCATGGTGCAGGGAGGAATTATAGAGGCAAGTGGAAGCTTCTGCCAAAGTGCTGCGGGACCGGTGCGAGTCGGTTGCGGGCGGCAGGGGAATAAAATGAATAGCGGGAAGAAACCGTATTGGCTCTTCCCGCTATTGCGCTATTGATTGGTTTACAGTTACTCCTGAGTGTAGAGGAAGCGTCGTATGCTCTTCTTGGGAGTCTTCTCGAACTCCTGGTCCATAATCTTGATGGCGCTCAGCTGGGCGTATGAGGGGAGCGTGGGATTGATGTCCTGACGGTTCTTCTCCATGATGGTCTCGATGTCGTTGCGGCTCAGACCCAGTGTGGCTATCTGCTCCTGGTCGGGATAAACCAGTCCCACCAGATTCTCGCCACGCTGTACCACCAGACATTCATTCACGAGCGACATGTTGCTCAGCTTGTCCTCTATCTCCTCGGGGTAGATGTTCTGTCCGTTGGCACCGAGCAGCATGTTCTTGCAACGTCCCTTGATGAACACATTGCCATCAGCGTCCATCGTGCCCAGGTCGCCTGTGTGATACCATCCCTCACTGTCCAGGGTGTTGGCCGTAGCCTCTTCGTTCTTGTAGTAACCCAGCATCACATTGAGTCCGCGCGTGAGTATCTCGCCCGGTACATTCTGTGGGTCGGGGCTGAGAATCTTGATTTCCTGATGAACCACATTGCGTCCGCAGCTGCCTATGACCTGCTCCTTATAGTCATTGTAGCAGATGATGGGTGCACACTCGGTGGCTCCGTAGCCCACGGTATAGTGGAAGCCGATGTCGTGCAGCAGTTCCTCTATCTCGTGGTTGAGTGCAGCTCCGCCTATGATTACCTCGTAGAAGTTGCCTCCCAGCGCCTCGGTGAGCTTGTCGCGTACGCGATCCTTGATGCTCTGGCCTATTACGGGCATCTTCATGAGCATCTTCACGCGCACATCCTGTATCTTTGGCAGCACCGACTTGCGCACCACCTTCTCGATGATGAGCGGTACCATGATGAGGATGCGGGGCTTTACGTCGGCCAGTGCACGCATGAGGATGGTGGGTGATGCTACCTTGGTGAGGAAGTTGATGTGTACTCCGCGGGTGAATTCAAAGACGAACTCAAACATCATTCCGTACATGTGGGCCATGGGCAACATGCTCAGCACCTTGTCGCCAGGCTTTATCTCCTTGCCCATCACCTGTATTGCGAAGTCGCAGTTGCTCCACAGCGCGCGGTAGGGAATCATTACGCCCTTGGAGTTGCTGGTCGTTCCGCTGGTGTAGTTAATGAGTGCCAAGTCGTTGGGCTTATCCTCGTGGTAGCAGATGTGCTTGGCTCGGAAGTTGAGCGGATACTTCTCTCCGAAGAGCCGGTTGAGGTTCTCGCGTGCATACTTGAGGCTGTCGTTGGTGCATGTAAGCAGGCTGAAGTCAGCCAGCGAGATGATGCCTTCGAGCGCGGGCATGGCTGCTGCATCGAGTTTGGGCCATACCTTGTCGCCCACAAAGAGCAAGCGTGCACCGCTGTGGTTCACGATGTCGTGTACCTGAGAGGGGTGGAACTCATGCAGGATGGGTACTGCCACAGCGCCGTAGGTGAGTACACTGAAGAACGCAGCTCCCCAGCGGCTCAGGTTTCGTCCGCAGAGAGCGATGCGGTCGCCCTTTTGGATGCCTGCATGTTCGAACAGGATGTGCATCTTCTCGATGATGCGAGCTACATCTTTATACTGAAAGGTGCACACTCCATAGTCTGACATGGAGTCCAGATCCCAGTTCTTACGTATGCTCTCCTCTATTATCTTGTTGAATGAAGGTACTTTCGTTATGTCTGTCATTGCACATTGAATTATAATTTGTGCAAAGTTATGGGAAAGTTCATGCTCCTGCAAGAAAAAAGGCATGAAAGTTGCACTTTATATCCTAAATTGTGCAATTTTCATGCCATATGGGATAATCTTGCCAGCCAAAAAGCTGGCAGGATTCAGCGTCAGTATTCTCGGGCACCAAAGATGGCTGTTCCCACGCGCACCATATTGCTCCCGCAGCGCAGGGCAATGGGGTAGTCGTGGCTCATTCCCCACGATCGGATGCTGAAGTCAGCATCGTCCTGGAAGAATGTCTGCCGTGCCTGGTTGAAGGTCTGCAGTGCCAGGCGGAATTCCGAAGCTATCTGTTCTTCGTCATTCACATTGCTGGCCATGCACATCATGCCTCTTATGCGGATGCCCGTCATCTGCTTCCATTCGCCGGACGCAAGGTAATCGAGGCATTCCTGAGGCGTGAAGCCGAACTTGGTTTCCTCTTGAGCCACATGCAACTGCAGCAGGCAATCCACTCTGCGACCTATTGCTACGGCCTGCTTGTTGATTTCCGTCAGCAGTCGGGGCGAATCGACCGAGTGGATGAGCGAGATATAAGGTACGATGTACTTCACCTTGTTGCGCTGCAGATGGCCTATGAAGTGCCACTGGATATCCTTGGGAAGCGCTTCGTGCTTCTGTTGCAACTCCTGCGCATGACTCTCTGCGAAGATGCGCTGCTGGCTGCCTTCGTAGATTGCCTGTATCACCTCGGCGGGATGATACTTGCTCACTGCCACCAGCTCAACGCCCTGTGGCAGTGAGGAGCGTATCTCATTTATCTTCTGAACTGCTTGCTTTTCCATCTGCCGTGAACTTGAAGATGTCCATGATAGGCGTTTCGGCGATAGAGATGATGTCCCAGTCTCCCATTGTACCTTGCATACCCTTGTCCAGATTCTGCACAGCTACGCGCAGGTCTTTGGCCTGGATGAGCATTATCTGGTTGGTGCGCTTCTCCACGCCCTTCTTTTCGTCGTATGCGATATAGGCTACCTTAGCCTTGTACCACTTGTCGTCTGTGGTATCGATGCTCTCAAAGAGCTCCGATATCTTGGCGCGCTTGATGTCGCTCACGCTGTATTCGCCCGACATCATGGGCTCTATCTCCTGCAGGAAACGCTCCTCGGCCTCTGTGAAGCTCAGCGCATCCACCAGGTACGACTCCGTTACCTTCTTCAGCAAGCCAGTCTCCAGGGTCTTGTCGTATCTCACTTTACATTCAAACCAATCTTTTGCCATAATCTTTCTACGTTATTTGTTGAACAATCTTTTAAGTAAATCCTGCCGTCCGATGCTGCGCAGGTAGGTCTCTATACGGCGCCGCTCTTCCTTCTTATACCAGAAGAAGAACATGCGTTGCTGCTCTTTCTCCTTGGGCGAACGGGCGCTGAATACGGGCTCGAGCGTGTAGGGGTGATATCCTGTAGCCCAACAGGTGGTGGCCACAGTGAGTGGCGTGGGCGTGAAGTCCTGCACTTGCTCGAGCTGGAAGTCCAGTCCTTTGGTCTCGATGGCCAGTTGTGCCATATCCTCTGCATGGCATCCGGGGTGGCTGCTAATGAAGTAGGGGATAATCTGCTGGCGTAAGCGTTGGCTGCGGCACACGTCATCGAAGATTCTCTTAAACTGCTTGAACTGCATGAAAGAGGGCTTGCGCATGAGCTGGAGCACACTGTCAGAGGTGTGCTCGGGTGCCACCTTGAGCCGTCCGCTCACATGATGCAGTATGAGCTCCCGCGTGTATTCGCGTGCTGAGCGGTTCAGAGCATCATCCTTCCAGTCGTGCAGGAGCAGGTCATAACGCACTCCGCTGCCGATGAAGCTCTTCTTGATGCCCGGCATAGCATCGACAGCACGGTAGATGTCGAGCAGTGGCCGGTGGTCGCCATTGAGGTTCGGGCAAATCTGAGGATGGATGCATGATGGGCGCTTGCAGGCCTGACAAGCCTTGGGATTGCGCCCGTGCATCATATACATGTTTGCGCTCGGGCCTCCCAGGTCGCTCAGATACCCCTTGAAGTCGGGCATGCGGGTGATGGCTTCCACCTCCTTGAGGATGCTCTCCTTGGAGCGGCTCATGATGAACTTGCCTTGGTGTGCGCTGATGGTGCAGAATGCGCAACCGCCGAAGCAGCCGCGATGCATGCACACACTGAACTTGATCATCTCGTAAGCCGGGATGCGCTTGCCTTTGTACTTGGGGTGAGGCAGACGTGTATAGGGCAGGTCGAAGCTGTGGTCGAGCTCCTCTTGCGTGAGCGGCGGGAATGGCGGGTTCACCACCACCCATTGCTGGCCCGTCTGTTGCAGCAGGCGTTGCGCACGCAGCTTGTTGCTCTCCTCCTCCACATGCCTGAAGTTGTCGGCATGAAGGCGCGGTTCACGCATACACTCCTCGTAGCTGTGCAGCACGATGTCGTCTTTGCGGATGCCTCCAGGTATGTCGTTCTTGCGGTAGAGCGATACTGTCTGGGGTACCTCATGCTGCTCCTGCACCACCTGATGGAAGGTGGAGCGGGTGATGAAGGAGTTTCCGTTCTCGTCATAAGCCAGGTCGGGGTGGCTCTCTTCCAGCGCGTCGGTCAGGAGTTGGCACAATGCGATGGTGGGTTTCTCGCCCATGCCATACGTTATCATGTCGGCCTGACTGTCAACGAGGATGCTTGGACGGAAGCGCTCTTGCCAATAGTCGTAGTGCATCACGCGCCTGAGACTGGCCTCGATGCCGCCCAATACCACAGGCACATCGGGATAGAGTTGCCTCAGAATCTGGGTATAGACGATGGTGGGGTACTCTGGCCTCATGTCGTGACGGCCGTCGGGACTGTAGGCATCTTCGCTTCTGAGTCGTCGTGCGGCGGTGTATTTGTTCACCATAGAGTCCATGCAGCCGGGTGCAACGCCGAAGAACAGACGTGGTCGTCCCAAGCGCTTGAAGTCGCGGTAGTCTCCGTGCCAGTCGGGTTGCGGCACTATGGCCACTCGCAGTCCCTCAGCCTCCATTACACGACCTATCACCGCTGCTCCGAAAGAAGGGTGATCCACATAGGCATCGGCGCTGAAGAGTATCACGTCAGCGCAATCCCAGCCGCGCAAGTCCATCTCGCGTCGGGTGGTAGGCAGCCATTCGGTCAGTTGGTGTGTGCTTGTACTCAACTCTCGCTCTCGGTTTCCAGTTCGGGTTTAAGCGCCTCCAGCTTCTCCTTCTCCCAGTCGAGGAAGAGGAGGATGAGCTGATGCAGGCCGAATGCCTTCATATTATCGTGGAAGAGAATGTCCTGGCACAGCTTGAGCAGCCCGGCGTCGGGATGCTCGTTGTTGAGCAGAGAACGCACGTTGAGGCGCAGTTTCTCCAGCACATTCTCGTTGACGATGCCGTTGCTGTCCAGCAGGTCGGTGAAGAGATTGTGCTTCTCGATGGTCTCCAGGTGCTCGTCGAGTACTTCGAGTGTCCTTGACCCCTTTTCGTTACATACTATCTGGTACATATATATAATGTATGGTTATACTTTGAAGTTCATTTCGCAAGCAGGAACTGTATGGATGCACCGAAGATGGCGCTTCTTGCTTCGGGCGACGTGATGCACTCCAGCGGGAATCCGTAGGAGATGGCCTTGTAGTCGCTGCCCTGATAGGCCACTGCCGAAGCGTTCTGGCTGTCACCGTACTGCATGGCGGCAAAGGCTGGTGCAGCAGGCTGCAGCACGTCCATATGGCGCACCCAGTAGTGATCTTCATTGGGTTCGGTGAAGATGGAAGCCTGTGTGTTCATGCCTTGCACCGTCATTCCGTTGTCGGCAAAGACCGTTGAGCTGCATGTCCATTTCAGTGTCTGGCTCAGGAACTGCTGCTCGGCAGGTGCCTGCATGTCGGTTCCTATGTAGGCGCCACTCACCAGCACGCCCTTTCCGTTGCGTGTCAGTTGCTCCACCAGGCTTATCACCTCGGGTGTGAAAGTCTTGTAGGTGCGCATTGCATAGCCGTCGGCCCGCTGTGCGCCAAAGGCTATGTCGGCCATTGCAAACTGGCTGGCATCCATTGTGGAGCATGCCGAAGCCACGCAGCTGCTGATGTTGTATTGTCCGTTCTTGAGTATCTCTTGTGCATGCAGGCAGGCCCAGTTGTGCGTGTTGCCGGCCAGCACCTTACCTTCCAGTTCGCTTCCGCTGAATCCGTGGCCGGTACTGTTCTCCTTGCCATAACCGTCCTTGCCGAAATAGAGCTGGTAGCCGCAATAGCCGGGAGTTCTTACGTCGGCCACTCCAGGGTCATCGCTCATGTCGAAACCTGAGGTCTTCTCGGTGTTGAAGGCCTTTGGACCTGCCACTCTCTGGAAGCCATCTACCACCAGGATGTGCGGTGCGTCTTCCCCGGCAAGGTAGCAGCACACCTCCTCTGACGGCATGCTCTCTCCGCCCGCGTTGGCTGCGGTGACGCGGAAACGGTACAGCACACCCGGTTCCACATCGATGTCGGCTGCTGTGGAACGTGCGTCAACGGCTGTTCCATTGTCGAAGCCACTGCCGTTGCGGCTTATATATATAATGTATTTGGAGGGTTGTGCCGTTTCTTCCAAAGCATCCACGGTGGGTTGCCAGGCCAGTCTCACCTTGCCTTTACGTACGTTCAGACTGCTGCTCAGGCTGTTGACAGGCAACGGTTGCACCACTGCATCACACTTGTGTACGGTTGTCAGATAGCGCAGGATGCCCTTGTAGATGGCCCTTGCCATGGTGAACTTGAAGTAGGGGTCATGTGCCATGCGCATGTCAGCCCAGTTCTGGTGACTCAGCATCTCCAGTATGATGGCAGGATATTGCGGTTCGCGTGTTTCGCCATAGTTGCGGTTGTACATCTGCCTGCGTGTCCAGTTGCCGAAGGTGTTGGTCAGATCGCCGTACACTTGCGTCATCACGATGTCGGCCAGGTCTCTGCTGGTCAGACGTGACAGTCCTGCGCCGGTGATTCCTTCGTAGAAATCGGTGGTGTAGATGCCCAATGAACCCACGATGGTGCTGTCCTTGCGGAAGCCCGCATCGCTGTGAAGGGCCATACTCATCTCCAAGGGTACGCACAGTCCGCTGTCTCCGGGCAGATACACACTGCCCCTGCCCAGATAGTTCTCCGTTCTGGAGCGCACGTTGATGTCGTCTCCGTAGTCGTCGTTATCCTTCACCCGATAGGTATCCACCGGGAAGCCATACCAGAGAGCCGAGTATCTGGCGGCCTCCAGAAAACGTGGCATTCCGCTGCAGAGCGCGTAGTCCATTGTGTCGTCAGAGCGTACGATGTTGCTCATACCGCCTCCGAAGCGTACGGCATCGGCGGTCACCACTCCGCGCGAACTGCTTTGGTTGGTGAGCAGAACGCAGTTGTTGTTCAAGTCGCCCGGGCTGAAGCGGAAAGTGCCCAGATATACCCATGTGCCGCTACCCATCTTCTGGTTGACGGTGAAGGGAGTGTCCATACCCTGATGGCGTACTACATAATGAGCGTCATCGATGCTGTTGGGCAAAGTCTTATAGGAAACATACACCGCATAGTCGCCTTCTTCGGGGATGACAGGCCGCCACACCACTGTGCTGAGCGTCTTTCTGCCCGTCACGCTTTCCGTCATGCGGCACGAACCATCGGTGAAGGGGTTGTCTCCATCCTGGTAATAAGCACGCAGATAGGCAAATCCTGTGCCGGCATCAGTCCACTGGTGTCGGCCGTTCACTTCCTGGTAAAGGCCGTTGGAGTCGGGTGTGTCGTTATCCACTATCACCTCATTCTTCTGCCAGTCGCGCTCGCGGGGGGTGAAGATGCACGCTCCTGCGTTCTCCAGCATGGGCATGAGATAAGGCACCACGATGGTCTGTGTGAAAAGGTCTTCTGTTGTGCAGAACAGACGGGGACGTTGCCACACCCATTTCTGTGCGTTGTTGCTGAAATACTTGCCGTGACTGGCCCATAGGCAGAGATGCCTGCCTTGCAGTCCGCGTGTGATGGAGTAGGGGAGCGATTCCCGTTGCACCCATGGGTGACCTTTGTAGTCCAGCTTGCCATACATCCTGGTAGGGTCCTTCTTCTCTGCCAGGTTCACCGGCACAAGCATATCGATGGGGGTGCCGTCGGCATAGACTACCACATCATAGCGCTGCAGGTTCTTAGGCAGACGCTGCTGTATGTTCTCCTTGATGCTCTTCACCGATTCGGGTGTGAAGGGTTGCCCCAGAAAACCAGCGTTCAAGTAGATATACACCTTACGCTCTTCTGCGTTTACGGTGATATCCTCCACTGTCACACGGTCGTAGCTCGTGTAGCAGGTGGCATTGCGGTTGTAGTTCTCCAGATAGTCGGCAAGTGCTGTGCGCAGAGCCTTTGACTCGTTCTGCGCACCTGCCTGTGTTGCCCCCATGAGGCAAATTGCCACCATAGCCAGGGTGGCCTTGATGTTGATGTTCATTTATGTTGCAAAGTTCTCGGGCTTCTTTGCCACGAAACGCTTAAAGTAGTCCTTTATCTCGGCCATCTGTCCTTCTATGTCGCCGTTGGGCACAATGGTCTTGGTGCATTCTATCTTCTTCTCCTTGTAATCCACGCCGTAGAGCAGGATGGGGAGTTTTGCCTTGAGTGCGATATAGTAGAAGCCGCGCTTCCACTCGCTGTTGGGCTTGCGTGTTCCTTCGGGTGTGATGCACAGGTGAAATTCCTTCGACTCCATGGCCAATGCTGCAAGCCGATCGGTCGATCCCATCTTCTTGTCGCGATAGACGGGTATGCCTCCCAGCTTTCTCATCAGTTTGCCCATGGGCCAAAAGAACCATTCCTTCTTTATGAGGAAGTTGCTTCGGAACCCTTCGGCATGTGCGTAGAGTATGCCAATGATGAAGTCCCAGTTGCTTGTATGCGGAGCCATCACGATGATGTACTTCTCGGGACGTGGTTCGGTGACCACCTCCGAGAATCCCATCCATCTGTACAGTATCCGTCTGAATAGTTTCTGGATCATTCTGTTGGTTTTGCGCTTGTCGTTCGGCGGACTCCCGTTGCGGTTGGCCGCTGGTGTGTGCCTCTTCGCTGGCTGCTGGCCGGTGTGCGGTCAGAGCCAGAGCGGCATCTCTCAAAGTGATGTGTGCAGCAGCCGTCTGTGCTGCCTGCGGGCCTTTAGCCCAGTTCCTCCATCATCTGTGTGGTCTCCTGCTCCAGAGCCTTCAGGTCTTCGTGGTACTTCTTGAAGAATCCCTTCACGTTGCCAGGCTCCACGTGTGACAGACGGCACAGCATGCAGTCCTGTCCGTTGAGTATCTTCACCATTATCTTGTCTATCTGCTCCTGCTTGTCCTTGTGGATGTGTGACAGCACGATGCATTCTGCAAACAGCTCACCGCACAGGTTGCTGGTCAGTCTCTTCAGTGTTCTGCGATTCATTGTACGTATCTTTTATTGGTTAGCACGCCTCATGCGTGCATGATTTACAAAGATACGCTTAATTCCGTTATTGGCAAAGGCTGTTGCCGCTCTAATTTCCGTTTTCCATGTTATTTGCTTCCGCCACATGACAGTTCGGGCTGGAAGGTGCCCCTGGGAGCATCCTCCAGCCCGAAGTATGGTGTGTGATTATCCCCTGTGGGCAATCTCCTCGGCCTTTTTCAGCGCCACGTTGATGTTGGGGCAGATGTGGTCTTTGCCCAACAGATGGCAGAATCCGTTGTGCTCCAGCACGTCATACACCTTCTGCTGCACGCCTGAGAGCACGATGTGAGTGCCTTCGCGGTGGCTCATCTGGCACAGGTTCTGCAGGTTGTGAATGCCTGTAGAGTCGATGAAGGGCACTCGGCGCATGCGTATGATGCGCACTTTGGGCCGCTTTTCCATGGTTGCCATTATATCGTCAAACTTGCTCGCGATGCCGAAGAAGTAGGGACCGTTGATTTCATACACCTCCACTCCCTGCGGGATAACCAGACGCTCCTCGTGCACCTCGGCGTCTGTCTCCTCGTTGGGGTCTATCTCGTCGGCTATCACCTTCACCTGTGTGGTCTCTGCCATTCGTCTCATGAAGAGCAGGCAGGCGATGAGCAGACCCACCTCAATGGCTACTGTGAGGTCGAAGATGACGGTGAGCAGGAAGGTGACAATGAGCACGGCGATGTCGCTCTTGGGGTTGCGCATGATCTGAAGGAATGTTCGCCAGCCGCTCATTCCGTATGAGACTATCACCAGCACGCCTGCCAGACAGGCCATGGGGATATATGCAGCCAGGGGCATAAGTGCCAGGAAGATGACGAGCAGCACGATGGCATGGAAGATACCGGCCATAGGGGTGCGTCCGCCATTGTTGATGTTGGTCATGGTACGTGCGATGGCTCCCGTGCAGGGGATGCCTCCGAAGAGCGGTGTACACAGGTTGGCCACCCCCTGACCTATGAGTTCCTGGTTGGAGTTGTGGCGGTCGCCACACACACCATCAGCCACGGTGGCCGACAGCAACGACTCTATGGCACCCAGCACAGCGATAACCATGGCTGTTGGGAGGAGTCCCTTCAGTCCCTCCCAGGTGATATTGGGCACGGTGAGAGGCGGGATGCTTGCCTTTATCTCGCCGAACTGGTCGCCGATGGTGCTTACATGCATGTCGGTGTGGGCATTGAGGAAATACACACCCGCCGTCATGACGATGATGGCCACCAGCGATCCGGGAATCTTCTTGGACACCTTGGGGGTGAGGGCTATGATGATGATGCTCAGCAGTCCCACGGCTGCTGTGGTCCAGTCGATGGTGTGCAGATTCTGCAGATACACAGCCCATTTGCTCAGGAAGTCGCCTGGCAGCTTGCCGTCAATGCTCAGTCCCAGCAGATCCTTTATCTGTGTGGTGAAGATGGTGACGGCTATACCGCTGGTGAAACCCACCACGATGGGGTAAGGGATAAACTTGATGATGGTGCCCAAGCGGAATACGCCCAGCAGGATGAGGAACACACCGGCCAGCATGGTGGCTATCATCAGACCCGACAGACCCAGATTGGGGTCGTTGACAATGCCGTAGATGATGACGATGAAGGCACCTGTGGGACCACCTATCTGCACCTTGCTGCCGCCCAGAGCGCTCACGATGAAGCCGCCGATGATGGCTGTGAGGATGCCCTGTGAGGGTGAAACGCCTGATGCAATGCCAAAGGCGATGGCCAGTGGCAGAGCCACAATGCCCACTATAAGGCCGGCCATCAGGTCGGCCATGAATTTCTCTCTGTTGTAATGCCGCAGTTCGCTTACAATGCGCGGCGCAAAGCTGAGTTTGTTCATCAAGAACTGTTGGATGTTGATTAAGTCTTACGGGCTGCAAAGGTACGGCTTTTTCTTTAACTTTTCCCAACTTCTATTCACGGGTTTTAAGGTTTCGGGGCGATAGAGGGTGCTCTTCTCGGTTTCCTGTGGCCGAATGTCCGGTGTAAGCAGGCTTTCTGGCAGACTTGGGGTGCTGTGCTTCTTTTGGCTCCGCACCGTTGTTTTGGGGGCTGAAGAGTCTGTTGGGCGGTTGGCTGCCAGCTTCTGTTTCCTGCTTTGGAGGGTGCTTGTTTTGCTGTGTAGGGCCAATGGAGTGAAAGCGGTGCAAGGATGATGTCCTGAATGCAGCGCGCTGCGATGACGTGTGCAGTGCGCTGCGATGGCTGATGCAGCGCATTGCGTTGGCCGATGCAGCGCGCTGCATGTTTCTGCGCTTTTCACTTCCCTGTCGGCCATCGGCAGCTGCACCTTCTTGGCCAAAATGTTGCTGCACCCACGTTTTCTTTCTTCATCATAAGGCGTGAGCCGATAAAATCATGTATATTTGCAAGTGAATAATTATACATTATATATTATGCGCTTACTCGGAAACCTCATCTGGTGGATTTTTGGCGGCCTGGAAGCTGCCGTTGGCTATTTTACCGGCACTCTGGCACTGGCTGTCACCATCATAGGCATACCTTTGGCTCTGCAGACATTCAAGCTTGGACTGCTCTGTCTGTGGCCTTTCGGGTCGCGTGTGGAGCCGGGAACTTGCCCTCCGGGTTGCCTGCGCATTCCCCTCAACCTCCTTTGGATGATATTCGGGGGCTTCTGGGCATGGCTGGTGCATGTGCTCTTCGGACTCCTGCTGGCCATCACCATTGTCGGTCTGCCCTTTGCCCGCCAGCATTTCAAGATGGCAGGACTGGTGCTCGCACCTTTTGGAAAGAACGTTACATTGAACTTCTGATGCGGAATCCTATTCGTGGCGGCTTGTGGGGACGGTTGTCCCGTGGGGCGGCGCAGACGCATGGGGCTGTGGGGACATCGAGAGTGGAGGAAGAGAAAAGGGGGATAGAGGTGATGGTGCGCTTCTATTGCCGGCATCATCATGGCGGCAGCCAGTTATGCTCCGACTGCCAGCAACTGCTCACCTATGCCCACAGGCGGCTCGACCATTGCCGCTTTGGTGAGCAGAAGAGCACGTGCCGGCTGTGCCGGGTGCATTGCTACAGTCCTCGCATGGCAGAGCGGATGCGTGAGGTGATGCGTTGGGCCGGTCCCAGAATGATGCTTCATCACCCCATGATGGCGATTAAACATTTACTTCGGGAACATTTATATAAATAACAGATAATGAGTAACGAACCAAAATATAGCAGTCGTGAGGAGCGCGACAGGGCAAAGCGTGAGCAGCGCAAGCAGTCGGGCAAGGTGAGCCGGGCTGAATATGCACACCAGAACAGCCTGTGGCTGGAGGAGAAGTCGCGCGAGGAAGGGGTGCTCTCACTGCCCATGGGCATCTATTACAAGGTGCTGGCCGAGGGCAATCAGTCGGGTGATACACCTATGGAACGCAGCATCATCACTGCCCACTATACGGGTCGCCTCATCGACGGACGTGTGTTCGACGGCAGCCGTGGCGGCACTCCGCTTGCCATCCGCCTCTCCGACCTCATACAGGGATGGATAATCGCGCTCAAGAAGATGCATGTGGGCGACCGCTGGGAGGTGTATATCCCAGCCGACATGGGCTATGGCAAGCGCCCGCTGCCCGGCATTCCCGGTGCTTCCACCCTCATCTTCGACATCGAACTGCTGGCTATAGGATGATGGACGGTTTCTTGGCTGATATCACCCGCAGCGGTCTGACGGCAGGCAAGGTGGTGCTCCTGGGGCTCATCGGCCTCAATCTCTTCACCTTCCTGCTCTATGGGTTGGACAAGTACAAGTCGCGTCATCGCATGTGGCGTGTACCCGAGAGCACTCTGCTGCTGTTTGCCCTTGCGGGTGGAAGCCTGGGTGCATGGATGGGGATGCACCTCTGGCACCACAAGACATTGCATTGGAAGTTCCGCATCGGCGTTCCTCTCATCATCGTGCTGCAGGTTGCAGCGATTCTTGCGGTAAAGTTCTATAAGTAATATATGTATCAGAAGTTTATAATCAACCAGGATGGCGTGCTCAGGTTTGGGCAGGTGTTTCTCCACCGCGACCTTTTGCGCCCGGGCGAGCGGTGTGTATATGGAGGCGGACTGTGGCGGCTCGACGAGGGTCGCAGGATGGTTTTCCTCTTCGGGCGTTCCTTTGACTTCGGCGCTCCAGACTTCGATTATGTGCGGCGCATCGACTGGACAGGGCTGGGCGGAAAGCCCATCTCGCTCTATCACATGCCTAATTGGCCCCACGAGGAAACCCTTGTGCCGGTCTTTGCCAAACGTAAACCCGAAGAACCATGAACGTAGAGGACATTCGTGCATACTGCCTCTCGCTTCCTCTGACCACCGAGGATTTTCCCTTCGATGAGGATTGCCTGGCCTTCAGAGTGCAGGGAAAGATATTTGCCATGATAAATCTGGAGAACACCAAGTGGTTTGTGCTCAAGTGCAATCCCGACTATGCGGTCGAACTGCGTGAGCGGCATCGCGAGATAGAGGGTGCCTGGCACATGAACAAGCGATACTGGAACCAGCTTGACATCTACGGAGAGCTGTCCGACGAACTCATCAAGGCGCTCATCAGACACAGTTATGCCGAAGTGGTGAGCAAGTTCAGCGGAAAGGTGAAGCGTGAAAACCCTGTCCTGCTGACCGTCCGCTGAGCCTTTGGCAGGCTTTTGCCCCGGCACTTGCCAGTATTCCGGAGTGGAAAAGCGGGCAGGCTGAAGCGGAATGGCGGGTGTCTTGAAGCGCAAAAGACAGTCGTTTCTGACACAAGAGAAATCGCTTCGAGGCGGCAGAAAATGGTCTCTTGAAGTGTAATGGAAAACGCTTTTGGACGAAAAACAAGTATATTGAGGCGAAAAGGAAGAAATGCTTCCCGACGGCTGATACCAAATATTTAGTATTTTAGAAAGATTTTGCCCCATTTTGTATGGCTACTTGAAAGAATGCCACTACCTTTGCACTCCCAAAGCAAGGTAGGGGTGACCCTAAACCCACAATAAACTCAAAAAGAAAGTATTATGAAATTGACCCACCAACTGAACCAGTATGAAGGATTCATCTGGAAGCGAGAGATCAACGTTCGTGACTTCATTCAGCACAACTACACACCTTATGAGGGCGATGCCTCATTCCTGGCTCCTGCCACCGAGCGCACACTGCGCCTGTGGGACAAGCTGAGCGAGATGTTCAAGGTAGAGCGCGAGAAGGGCGTTTATGACGCTGAGACTCGTTTGCCCCAGACACTCACCACCTATGGCGCTGGCTATATATGTAAGGAGGATGAGGTGATTGTAGGTCTGCAGACCGACGCTCCTCTCAAGCGCGGAATCTTCCCCAAGGGCGGTATCCGCATGGTGGAGTCGGCTCTCGAGGCTTATGGCTACAAACTGGATGCCGAGACCAAGGAGATTTACACCAAGTACCGCAAGACACACAACCAGGGTGTGTTCTCTGCCTATACCAAGGATATTCGTGACGCACGCCACAGCCACATCATCACCGGTCTGCCCGACGCCTACGGTCGTGGCCGCATCATCGGCGACTATCGCCGTATTGCCCTGTATGGTGTGGATAACCTCATCGAGGAGAAGAGGCGCTACATGGAGCGTCTGGACATCGCCGAGATGGACGACGAGACCATCCGCTGCCGCGAGGAGATTACCGAGCAGATCCAGGCTCTGAAGGATTTCGTGAAGATGTGTGAGGCTTATGGCTTCGATGTGACCAGGCCCGCTCAGAACGCACGTGAGGCTGTGCAGTTCGTTTACTTCGGCTATCTGGGTGCTGTGAAGGACCAGGACGGTGCTGCCATGTCTATTGGCCGTATCTCTACATTCCTTGATATCTTCATCGAGAACGATATGCGAGAGGGCAAGCTCATCGAGCAGGAGGCTCAGGAGCTCATTGACCAGCTCATCATCAAGCTGCGTATCGTGCGCTTCCTGCGTACTCCCGAGTACAACGACCTCTTCTCCGGCGACCCTGTATGGGTGACAGCTGCCGAGGGTGGTATGGGTATCGACGGCCGAACACTGGTGACCAAGACCTGTTTCCGCATGCTGCACACACTGGAGAACCTGGGTCCGGCTCCCGAGCCCAACCTGACTGTGCTGTGGAGCGAGCGTCTGCCTGAGCCTTGGAAGCGCTACTGCGCCGAGATGAGCATCAAGTCATCTGCCATCCAGTACGAGAATGACGACCTCATGCGTGTGGATTACGGTGACGACTACGGCATCGCTTGCTGCGTATCTCCTATGAAGATAGGTAAGCAGATGCAGTTCTTCGGTGCCCGTGCCAACCTGGCCAAGTGCCTGCTCTATGCCATCAACGGTGGTCGCGATGAGCGCAGCGGTGACCAGATAGCTCCCGCTTATGCACCCATCACCGACGATGTGCTGGACTACGATGTGGTGATGGAGAAGTTTGAGCAGATGATGGGTTGGCTGGCCCGCACCTATGCCAATGCTCTGCATATCATCCACTACATGCACGACAAGTACGATTACGAGGCATTTGAGATGTCTCTCCACGATGGTGATGTGGAGCGCACTCGTGCTACAGGTATCGCTGGCCTCTCTATCGTAGCCGACTCACTGGCTGCCATCAAGTATGGTACTGTGAAGGTTATCCGCGATGAGCGCGGTCTGGCAGTAGGCTTCGAGAACACCGGTTATGTGCCCTTCGGCAACAACGACGAGAACACCGATGCTCTGGCACTGATGATTACCGAGAAGTTCATGGAGTTCATGCGTCAGCACAACACCTATCGCAACGCCAAGCCCACTCAGTCACTGCTCACTATCACCAGCAATGTGGTGTATGGCAAATATACAGGTGCCACTCCCGACGGACGTCCTGCTGGCGTTCCATTCGCTCCCGGTGCCAACCCCATGAACGGTCGTGACACTCGCGGAGCTGTTGCTGCTCTGGCTTCTGTTGCCAAGCTGCCCTTCCAGCACTCTCATGATGGCATCTCTTACACCTTTGCCATTTCACCCGCGACACTGGGCAAGCAGCCGGACATCCAGGTGAGCAACCTGGTGAACCTCATGGACGGCTTCTTCACACCCGATGGTGGTCATCACCTCAACGTGAACGTATTCGACCGTCAGCTGCTTGAGGATGCTATGGAGCACCCCGAGAAGTATCCTCAGCTCACTATCCGTGTGTCGGGTTACGCTGTGAACTTCATCAAGCTGACACGTGAGCAGCAGCTCGACGTGCTGAGCCGCACCATCAACCAGAGCCTGTAATGGCATTGGGGTGGCTGCCCGCCAGCCGCCGGGACAATAATTGATATCAACTACGACAGCAGACTGGTGCTCCTCGAATTCTCATCGGGAATCCCCTGGAGCCCAGTCTGGTGTCTTTTTAAGCAAATAGGAAGATGAAAGGCAGAATACATTCTATCGAGACGTTTGGTGCTGTGGATGGTCCCGGCATCAGGTTTGTGGCATTCATGCAGGGATGTCCCATGCGCTGTGCATTCTGTCATAATCCCGATACATGGGCACCGCAGGCTCCTGTGCAGTTTGAATGGGAACCCGAGGAACTGCTCAATGAAGCCATCCGTTATCGTTCCTTCATCCGCAAGGGCGGAGTGACCGTGAGTGGGGGAGAGCCTCTCCTGCAGGCCGAATTCGTAAGGGAGTACTTCCGCCTCTGCAAGCAGAAAGGCTTGCACACGGCTCTCGACACCAGCGGAGTCATCAGTACCGATGCCGCTTTTGCCGTGCTTGACTACACCGACTTGGTTCTTCTGGATGTGAAGACCACCGATGACTCGCTCCATCAGACTTATACGGGCTGCCTCAGAAAGTCCAACCAGGCATGGATGGACCGCCTTGCCCAAATGGGCAAACCCACATGGATTCGTCATGTGGTGGTGCCAGGCTACACGGCCGATGAGACTCGTCTGCGTGATGTAGCCCGATGGATAGGCCAATACACTTCGGTGGTGGAGCGTGTGGAGCTTCTTCCCTATCACACTTTGGGCACTTATAAATACGAGGAATTGGGCATCCCCTATCCCTTGGAAGGTGTTCCTGCCCTCTCCCAAGAAGAAATCACTCGCGCCCGCAGCATCTTCCGTGAGCTTCTTCCCGATATTCCCGTAGGCTAAGCACCGCCCTCTCCTTCCTCGCGATTGCAGTAAGAAACGTCCAAGAAGTGCTTTCGTGTGCGCGGGCCAGAAAACTGCCCCGGAAAAGTATCCAATGATACTTTGCAATGTATCCAAGGATAAATCGCCAAGTATCCAACGATACTTTGCCAAGTAACCTTGCTTCATCTTTTGGGCCTCCCAGCCTCGAGTCTGCCTCGAGTTTCATCAGACAGTTTTTCCTTCTTATACTAAAACTGTTGTCAGGCGTGTGAAAGCCATACTGAATCAGTTGACAATCGTATGGCAATCATACTGCTTTTGTTGACTCATCATTCCATGTTCGTGTATATAACAGCGGCAATCGGGTTTCGGGACATCATTATATAATATGTATAACGATTGCCGTATGAGTCCTTAGGCGGCTACCTCTCCATTTCCCATTTGGTTTTTCGCCTTCTTTTGTTTCGTACTTTGGGGTTGCTGACCGTCCTCAGGCAGATGGCGGAGTACAGAAACTTCTTGCTTCAGGTTCTTTTGAATAAGGATGGAATACAGAAAAGCCTTCCTTCTGACCTCCCCATGGGGGAAGAAGGAGAGAGCTGGGAAAGCAGAGCAGGAGTGCTCCTGTGGCTTTCCCGGCTTTCCCTTTCGGGTCAGAAGGAAGGCTTGTGCCGTCGGGTCTGGGTGCTGTTTACTTCCAGTCGCTCAGATCCTGCGGGTTCTCGATTACGCTGGGTATCTTCTCGAAGATGGCTTTCAGGCGCGCGGTGTCGAACTTTGGCCGACGGTCATAGTAATAGATGCCGTTCTTCTCCTGCTCCACATCGGTAATCTGAGTGTAGCAGAAGCCCACCACATACTTGCACGCCTTCAGCGCGTCAATCTCCTTCTCCAGTATGGTGTAGAAGTCTTCCAGAGTCTCGATGTTCTGTCCGTAGCCCCACGAATTGGCACGCTCCTCCTTGGGAATCCAGGGAAGTCCGCCGAACTCGTCCACCATATAAGGCTGTCCGGCGAAGCTTGCCAGGTAGTCCTTGTCCTTCATGTTGCGGTAGGGCTCCACTCCGGCTTTGATGGTATGGTTGGCAATGAGCTTTTCAGGCTCGCGTGTGTAGTCGTGCACTGTCCATATATCGGTCTTCACATGACTGTCTCCGCTGGCATCATTGACGGGTCGTGTGGGGTCGATGGCCTTTGTGAGATTGTACAGATCATTGACGAAGCGAACATATACGCCGGCTCGTGCATCCCAAGTCTCATTGAGCGGAGTCCATGTAACCAGGCTCGGATGATTGCGGTCGCGTACTACGATGTCGGCCCACTCGGTAAGGAAGTTGCGCACAGCCTCGTTGTTGTTCACATTCAGTCCCCAGCTGGCCTCTTCGCCCCAGGTCAGGTAGCCCAGACGGTCGGCCCAGTAGTAGTAGCGCTCCTCGAAGACCTTCTGGTGCAGGCGTGCTCCATTGAAGCCCACAGCCTTGCTCATGGCAATGTCCTGCTTGAGTGCCTCGTCGGACGGAGCCGTCCAGATGCCGTCGGGATAGTAGCCTTGGTCGAGCACCAGACGCTGGAAGTAAGGCTTGTTGTTGAGGTAGAAGTAGCCGTCCTGGATGTGTACCTTGCGCATGCCCACGTAGCTGCTTACCTGGTCGATGATATCTCCCTTGGCATTCCTTACCGTGTATTTCACGTCGTAGAGGTAGGGATCTTCGGGACTCCACAGGCGGGCGTTCTTCATGGGTAGCACGACGGTACTCAGATTAGTGGCCTTGGCTGAGCGCTTGGCAATGGTCTTCTTGCCGTCGAGCACCTCCACTGTGAGTGTGTTGCTGCTGTTTTCACCGTAGAACTCAGGGCGAACCACCAGTTGCTGCTGGTCGATGTCGGGGATGGCGAATACGTGCTTGAGTGCCTGATAATCCACGGCCTCCATCCACACAGTCTGCCATATGCCGGTTACGCGGGTATAGTGGCAACCGGCTGAGTGCAGTTGTGTGCTCTGCTTGCCACCAGGCTGCTTGCCGCCGCGAAGGTCGTCATCCACCCGCACTACAAGGTTGACTTTCTCGCCTGCCTTTGCATAGGGAGTGAGGTCAATGGCAAATGAGGAGCCAGTGCCGTAGTGTTCGCCTGCCAGTTTGCCATTGATATAGACGTGTGTCTCATAGTCTGCAGCACCAAACTGAAGCAGGATACGCTTGCCTGTCCACTCGGCAGGGATGCTTACTGAGCGCTGGTACCAGATGCAGGGGATGAAGTCGGTGTGGCCGATGCCGGAGAGTTGGCTTTCGGGACAGAAAGGTACGGTGATTTTCTGCGAGAGGCCTTTGGAGTCTTTCCAACCGCGCTGGTCGCCCGTCTTGCTCATGTCCAGTTCGCAGGTCCACTGGCCGTTGAGGTTTACCCAGTCTGCTCGCTCAAACTGCGGACGGGGGTACTCCGGGCGTGGGATATTGATGGCCCGGGCCGATGTGAAGGCTGCTGCTGCCATTGTGGCCACGAGCAGCACTCGCTTGATAGCTTTTCTCATCATGTCTCTTTATTATGGTTAATGAATGATTTATATGTGCATGTCATTTCTTTCTCTCTTGTTCTGCCTGGGTGAGCAGGCTGACGGCCAGCCAGGTCACTTGTGCCAGTTTCTTCTCTCCCTTTTGCTGGCGCTCTGATAGCGCAAGGAGGAGTTGAGTGACTGAGCCAGATTGGGAAAGCCGCCTGTCTTCATCTCCTCTGACAGCGGTGCATAGATTTCCAGACTCGACTTCATGCATTCGCCCTCATGATGGAGGAGGATTTCCTCTGGCGTCATTGCGCTTCGCCACAGGCTTATCTCACTCACATGGCGACTGGTGTTGCGCTTGCTGTCACCCACGGTGAACAGAACAGGTTCCATGCGTTCCTTCAGTTCGCCGGCCAGCTGGCCATCCACGTAGATGAGTGTTCGCTGTTGCGCGTAATAGTGCGTGAGGGTGATGTCATAGGGTGTGTCGCTGCTTGTCAGCCGTGCTTTGGATGAGCAGAGTGCCTGTCCGCCTACCGAGTTGTAGTGGATAATTCCTCCTCGCTCTATGCAGAGTTGTGCTTCGCCTTGGCTTGTGCTGATGGTCATAAGCCGTCCCGGTTTGTTGCCCTTCACCCTAAGTGTGACAGTGAAGGGATGCAGGGTGCCTTCGCCACGGAACTGGATGGTGGCTCCCCGGCGCAGGGAAAGTCCGTCGAGCGCCTGTCGGGTGGGGTATGGTTTCCCCTGCAGGAGTGCATCGAAGAGCGAGGGAGGGATGGCGAACATGAATTCGCGGTGTCCTTGGGTATCCTGATGGTAGGTGTCGCGCATGTAGCCGTCGGCCCATTTGCCCTCACCGTTGTCTATGGCACCCAGCACATTCACGCTGGGCACCTGCCAGCGGTGGATGTCGAGGTTCATCCGTTTCACAAAGCCATAGTCGCTGAGGTTGTAGTCACCGCGCGTATAGTTATTCATCACCACAGGTACCTTGCCGTCCCGTCGGCACTTGTCGATGAGGGTGAGCATGTTCCGATGAAACTGGTTGAAGACAGCCTGCTGGTCCTTGGCCCCATGGATTCCCTCATTGCCCAGGCTCAGTCCTATGATGACATATCGCCCGAAGTCGTGTATCAGTTCGTCGTAGCGATGGAGTAGGGCAACTGTACTGTTGCCGCCTATCGACACTCCGCTCACCTCAAAGGGCGTGGGGCTTTGGCCCAAGCGGTATCGGTCAGCCAGTTGCTGCCCGTACATATAGGCATATCCCCTATGTCCGTCGGCTCCCTCACCGTTGCATACCGATGAACCAAAGGCCGAGATGCGGTATTCCCGGATGGGTGCATCGATATCCCAAGTGCGCTGGTTCATGTCGAGCGTGAGGGTGTAGGTACCACGGTTGATACGTATGTTCTCTGCCTGATATCCTTCCGAGGGCATTCCCACGCTGTGCCGGTCATTCGTGAGGCGCTTGATGGCAAGCGAATCTTGCCCGTTGAGGGCGAAATAGAAGAATTTGTCGCTGAAGAGGAACACGTCTCCTCTGTTCATCTCCACCTGCGACCTCCACACTCCGTTGCCTGCATAGGTCATCTGCGTGCCGTCCTTTACGATGTTTCCTTTGAGGCAGAGTGTAACGGGCAGGATGCCCAGCTGGCTGTGTCGGGAGTCAAACCGCACCCTTACCACCTGTTCGCTGCTGCTGGCGAAGGGCTTTCCGCCCCTCTTCACGCTGTGTTCCGTGCTTCCCCGTCCCAGCCAGAGGGTATCTTTGCTGTCGGGTGAAACAGACATGATGGCGAACTCGCCCGGCCTGGCCTTCATGTAAGCCTCATAGACTCCAGTGTGCTGCCCATTGGGCGTGAGTTCGTTCATTGTCACGGGCTGCCCATGCTCGGTGGCTGACCCTATGAGTTTCACTTCTCCCCGCAGGGGTTCTTGTGCTGCCAGCGGACAGGTGGTCAATGTGCCTGCAAGCAGCAGGAGCGGCCATATGTTTTCATTCTTCATTCGCTTTTCTCTTTGTTCTGAGCTTGTCGGTTGGTGGTTGATGAATGGTTTTGTCTCGCTTGTTGATGGGAATCGGTCGGTAGGAGGTGGCTGCGGATTTGTTTGGCTTGCCGTTCTGAGTAGATTCGTTAGAGGTCAGAAGGATGATTTCTCCTGGAACCTAATACTTCTCTGTCTCAAACTTATACTTGCCTGAGCCCACCTCGATGATGGTGCAACCGTCTTGCTCGGCCACCTTGTGGATGCCCTTGCCTGTGCAGGGGAACACGCGGAAGCGGCTGGGGATGGTCAGTCTGGCCTGAGTGTTGGCCGGCACTTCTATCTGCCAGGTGAGGTGGTTGCCATCCTTCTGCCATTCGCTCCTGATTAGCCCCGATACACTACGGTAAGAGGCTTTCACGTGGTGGAGCTGTTGGGGGAAGCATGGACGCATGTCCAGATGCCGGTATCCCTGTGTGCCATCCATCTGCCTGATGCCTGCCAGATCCTCGTAATACCAGAGAAGCAGGTCGCCCAGGAGCATCACATGGTTGCCGCTGTTCATGGCGGGATTGGCCGTATCGCCGTTCCACAGTTCCCATATGGTGGTGGCTCCGTGGTCTATCATGTATCCGTAGCTGGGGAAGGTGTGCTGGCCTACAATCTTCATAGCCAGATTGGTGTGTCCGCGGCGTGTGAGCGCTCTCATGAGATGCTGTATTCCCAGCACTCCACAACTCACATGGCTGTCAAACTTCCGCTCTGTCACATCGATGATATTGCCCAGCACCCGCTCCTCATAGCCTTCGGGCACCAGCCCCAGTTCAAGTGAGAGCAGGTTGGCAGTCACGGTATTGTTGCTGTATTGTGCCGTGGCAGGATTGAAGAACTTACGGTTGTAGGCTTCCTTGATGCTTTTCCTCAGCTTATTATAATAATGTGCATCGGCCTCCAGTCCCAGTTGCTCTCCCATCTCGGCCATTTTGCCCAGACAGTCATAATAGACTGTGGTGGCCAGCACGGCACCGTCGGTGATGCGTTCAGGGTCTCGGCTGTTGATGAGTTCCTTGCTTTCGGGCGGCATGCACCAGTCTCCATACACGTCGCGCACTACCACTCCGTCATGCATCATTCCCTGTTCCACACGCTGCATCCAGCGCCTCAGAGCAGGGTAGAATTGCATAACGGCCTGGCGGTCGGCGGTGTGCGTGAAGAGCATGTAGGTGGCATACACGAAGGCTGCCTGCCATGTGACGTTTTCGGTATAGTGGTTGAGGAACGTGGGACTGATGTCGGCCACCAGTCCGTCCTCCCTTTGGGTGTCTTCGATATCACGAAGCCACTTGTAATAGAGTGCGGCATTGTCCAAGAGAAGGTTCTCTCCGAAACAACCGGTCACGCGGTCGCCCAGCCATCCCAATCTCTCGTCGCGCTGCGGACAATCCAATGGCATCCCCTGGTAATTGCCTCTGATGCCCCACAGGGCGTTGGAGAAGAGGCGGTTGAGGAGTGTGTCGCTGCACTCGAATGAGCCTCGGCTCTCCATCTCATCATATTGCACCAGCCCCTTGATATCCTTGGGAGCGGGCTGTGCTTGTGCTCCGCTTATTTCCACATAGCGGAATCCCTGATAGACCAGACTGGGCTGGTAGGTGAAGGTGCCGTCGTGGGCAGGGATGTAGGTATTGATGGAAAGTGCCGAGCGAAGGTTGGCCGTATAGAGTTTGTCGGGGTCGGCAGGGTCAAGAGTCTCGGCATGGCGGATGATTACAGGTTGTCCTGTCTTGCCCTGAAGCGTAACGCGCAGCTGGCCCACCATATTCTGTCCCATATCCAAGATGTATCGCCCGTCGGCTGTAGTGCGAATGCTGCGGGGGGTGAGGCAAAGTTGTGTGCGACGGCCAGACGCAGGCTGTGGTTCGAGCATTCCTGTGGGCTGCGGCATGATGGCGGCTTTCTGCCATGATGAATCATCGAAGCCTGGGGCGGTCCATCCGCTCTGCTCCTTGCGCGCATCGTAGTTCTCGCCGGTGTAGATGTTGTTGGCTGTGATGGGTCCGTCGGCTGTGGCTCTCCATTCATCCGAAGTGGGGATGAGGAGTGTGTCGGTATCTGTTTCCACCCGCAGTTGTGCCTTGAGCCGGGGCAGACCGAAGGAACGATGCTCGGTGCGAAGTCCGAGCGCATAGCCATTGCCCAGTACGGCCGCAATAGCATTGCTGCCCTTGTGCAACAACTGGGTCACCTCGTAGGTGTTATAATAGAGTGTCCGGTCATAACCTGTGGGCAGAGTGCCCATGATATCCTTACTGACAGGCTGCCCGTTGATGTAGGTGTTGCTGGCTCCCATTCCGCTCACATAGAGGACAGCACGGCGCACTTTGCCCTTAATCTGGAATTCGCGGCGCAGATAGCATGCTGGCAGTGTGCGGCAACCCGTTTTTTCGGTAATGACATTTTCGGGGTCGTTGATGCCTATCCACTGTGCATGCCAGTCGGCAAGCTGCATGCCGGTATTGAACTTCTGCACGGGACTTTTGATGCGCTCGCCTGTGCTGAGCCATACAGTCACCTGCCAGTAGATGTCGCTCTGGCATGGCAGGCGCCGTCCTTGGTAGGGTATTTGCAGCGTCTCTTCGCTCTCTACCTGCTCGGAGTCCCACAGCAGTTCGCGGCCTCCTGCTTTCTGTGTGAGTGCACGCTGGCTGGTGGCCACCACGATGCGGTAGGCAGTCTGCTTAACATCTCTCTTGCCCGACTCTATCTGCCAGCCGAATTGGGCTGTGCGCATCACTCCGGTGGCATGAGCCATACGATTGACTCTGAACGTGGTGAGCTTTGCAGCATATGTGCCTATACTAAGCATCAGACCGATGACGATGGTCATGAGGAGGCGGCAGGCAAGTCCGTTTCCTCTACATGTGTTGTCCGTTTCTTTATTCATTGCGTTCTATCTTATTATGCATATATCTGACTTTGAGTATCAAACTTGAAAAAATATCCTTCAGAGCCTCCCGCTCTGTGCTATCATGTTACGCAGACTGTATATGAAATCGCGTGCTGCAGCCAGACGCTCCAGCGTGAGGTGCATGCGGTAACGCCAGTAGTGATGCGGGTTGGCTGGAATGTTGATGCGCTCGGCCTCTGCATCAGGGTTGCGCAGGCTTTCGTTTGTGGCGAGCCAATCCTGCAGGCTGAGCAGGCAGAGCATGGAGGGAGAGGCCAGATGACGTTCCACCACTTCGGAGCAGAGCCAGCCCGGCATTTCCCTTGGTGCTTCTCCACCATGGTGCAACACGTGTCTGAAGTAGAGTTGTGCACGTTCGGGCTCCTCCTGCCACCACTGCCTCAGGGTGGGCATATCGTGTGTGAAGATAGTGGCAACGCTGCGATAGGGGTTGGCCTCCAGGTTGGCAAAGAGCTGCCCGTAGGCTTTGGGCATCGTCTGAATCTCCAGCGTGAGGATGCGCAACCGTTCCAGCACGGGCTGCACACACTGTGGTACCATGCCCAGATCCTCGGCGCAAACGAGCATGTGAGTGGCTTGCACCAGTACAGGAAGCACCTGCATGGCATGTTCCTCCCACAGATGGTTGTGCCGCTCATGGTAGTAGTGCTGGTGGATGCGGCGGAATGCCTCTTGCTGTTCATTGGTAAGCGCACGGAAGGCAGGTTCTCTGAAAGCTTCAATGCGCGGATGATAATGGCCCACTTTCTGTTCGTCGGCGATGAAGAGCACCTGGCTGGTGAGCCTCATGAGTCCCTGGCGCAGATGGGTGCGCATGTCGGTTCCGTCATCTGGAAGGCGGTCATTTATCTGCCTCTGTGTAGCCCATTCGGAGCGCAGACAGTAGAGTGCATTGGCCTTTCTGGTGAGACAATGTTCCCTCACCCATGCTGCTTGCGCACCAAAGAGGCTGTCTATGAGCGAATCGGTGATGTGTGGTTCTGTCAGCAGAGCCGGGTCGATGTTGAGTCCCATGCCTTCTATCTCCTCACGGCTCATGGGCAATGATGGCTCGAAGTGTCCCAACAGTCCGTCCACGCACGAACGTGGAATCTGCCAGATACGGAAGAATCCCAGCACGTGATCGATGCGGTAGGCATCAAAGTATTGTGCCATCTTGGTGAGCCTACGCTGCCACCACTGGTAGCCGTCCTGTGCCATTGCCTCCCAGTTGTAGGTTGGAAAGCCCCAGTTCTGGCCTGTGGTACTGAAGGCATCGGGTGGTGCTCCGGCCTGCCCGTCAAGATGGAACAGGTGAGGAGCAGTCCAGGCTTCCGCACTTGTGCGGCTGATGCCGATGGGGATGTCGCCCTTGAGCCATACGCCCACCTCATGGGCATGGGCAGAAGCTTTCCTCAGCTGCTTGTCGAGCAGGTATTGCACAAAGGCGTAATAGCCGGCTTCGCGGTGCCTGTGCTCCACCAATGCGCGCACTTCTCCTGCCTCATAGGTCGAGTGCTGTGGCCATTGGGTGTAGTCGCAGGTGCCATACTGGTCGCGCAACAGGCAGAAAGCGCAGTAGGGCAGAAGCCAGTCCTCATTGTCGGTGTAGAATGTGTGGTATTCCTTTTCTGCCTCTACGCGCTCGCCTTCTTGGGCATAGAGTGCACGCAGGTAGTCATGTTTGAGCGCGTTGACCGCCTCGTAATCCACTTGTGCCATTGCGTTGAGTTCGGCGGCACGTGCTTCCATCTTGCTCATGAGTGCCTCCTGGGCCAGTCGTGGCAGTTGTCTCAGGTCGGCATACATGGGATGGAGCGCGTAGATGCTGATGGCGCTGTAGGGGTAACAGTCGCGCCAGGTGTGGCTCTGGGTGGTGTCGTAGATGGGCAGCAGTTGTATCGCATGCATCCCGGCTTTGGCAGCCAGGTCGGCAGCCATTGCCAGGTCGCCCATATCACCGCATCCCTGGCTTCTCTCTGACCGCAGCGAGAAGAGGGGAACCACCATTCCTGCCACACGCCAATGACGTGCAGGCAGTCGCAGATTGTGGTCGCACACGGCCAGCACTGTGCCTGGTTGGATGGCCATCTGCGGACTCTGCCTGTTGTCGCCTTGCTCCCATTCGAGCGGACTGCCTGTCTGTTCGTCGAGCACCACATATTTATATTCAAAGGGACTTTGCAGTCCGTCGGCATTAAGCGAGAGTACCCATTCGTTGGGCCCGCAACCCTGCATGCGCATAGCCTGTGTAGCCCGCCAGCCACCCAATGCGGGCAGACTGCCCACCAGTGCCAGCACCTGTCCGGTGCCAAGCTGTGGTGCCAGCACACGGAACACTATGGTACGTCTGTAATAGACAAAGCTCGAAGGTCTGGGTCTGAAAGGCGATACGCTATGTGTGTAGGCCGAACTGTAGAGGTGGCTTTCAGCGGGAATGTCGCGCCAGTAGTCGGGAAACACGAAGTTTGTTTCCTGGCTTCCGCAAGGGAAGTTGCGCGGCACGGAATCCCACTCACGGCGCACCACCTTGCCGTCCTTGACCACTACATATATATATTGGAACGCGCGCATATCGCGCGCGAACATAGTAAAATGTCCCTTCCAGTGCTCACCGTCTTCGGTGCTTAGCGGCAGGAGTGTATGGCTTCTTCCCCCTGCCGTCTTCTCAGTCGTCAGTTCCACGCTGATGCTTTCGCCCCATTGGGTGCGGTAGTCTATGCTGAATGTCAGTTCCATCTGCCAGTCTGTTTTATATTTATTCTATTGCAAATTTAGTGGAAAAGGAGGGAAGGACAAAAGTTTCTATGAAAAGATTTGTGCTTTTTCTTTGTGGGAACAGAAAAATGTGCGTATCTTTGTGTCAGAGTAAGAGAGGAAGACAGACCTACCGCACTGGTTCGACTGGGATACTCATCAATAATTTACATGAAACCGAGGATAAGTTTCACTTGCTAATGGCGGGCCACGCTCCGCAAGGGGTTCCGAGAGGACGGTGGATTACAAAGGCGGTGAACACTCAAAACCTATTAGTTCGGAGTTTCATCACATCACCAGTGCGGTTCTTATAGAGGACGGGCAGGGAGCTACTCACAGAGAGTACAACCTAGCCCGTCCTTCCTTTTGGGACGGATGGTTTGTTCAAGTAGGGTGCAGGCTCTGGTCTTGGCTCACCCGACAAACCTAGGGGATTAAGCATACAGCCTTGTAAGTCTGAAAAGG
>OCHM01000052.1_pt1 | contig 89746 bp, 80 predicted proteins | sample 1538901 | NCBI WGS metagenome assembly OCHM01 (sample SAMN04571734, study PRJEB22368) | human gut metagenome | biome: human gut; material: stool | host: Homo sapiens | place: Luxembourg | collected 2012-11-08 | reverse complement strand
TTCAAGCCTTATTTGAGGCTTGATACCCCGCCATGCCCTTTCGCTGAATAGTTACAAAGGGAGTTAAATTCAATAATTTTTGTTAAACAAATCATATCTTACCTCTCATGTTTATACCTTTGCACGCAAATTTTAATAATCTAAAGGATAACATTGTTTAATTAAAAAGAAAATTAAAATGAGAGAAGAGACAGGAAAATCGGTATCCTTCAATCATCATCAAGTAGGCATCCTGGGACTGCTCGTCACATTAGGCATCGTGTTTGGCGACATCGGAACATCACCTCTATATGTGATGAAGGCCATACTCCATACAGGCGAAACCATCAACGAGAACACTATACTTGGGGCATTGTCCTGCATCATCTGGACACTCACCCTACAGACCACCATCAAATACGTATGCGTGGCTCTGCGAGCCGACAACAATGGCGAAGGAGGCATACTCGCCCTCTACGCCCTGCTGCGTCGACTCAAGAGCAAGTGGATTTATATATTGGCTATCATCGGAGCAAGCACCTTGCTGGCAGACGGAATCATCACCCCTGCCATCACGGTTACTACAGCCATCGAAGGACTCGAAAGTATCAGTCCCAACCTGCCTGTCATCCCCATCACCCTTGCCATCATCACCATCATCTTCTTTGTACAGCGGTTTGGTACAGAAAGCATAGGCAAGTCGTTTGGAGTATTCATGCTGGTGTGGTTTATGCTATTGGGTGTGATGGGAGCCTTCAGCATCACGTCTTACCCCATGATACTGAAGGCCTTCAATCCCTATTACGCTATTGTTCTGCTGGCACAATCACCAGAATGGTTCTTAATCCTGGGTGCCGTGTTTCTCTGTACTACGGGTGCTGAGGCTCTCTACTCCGACTTGGGACATTGCGGCAGGAAGAACATCACCATCAGCTGGGGATTTGTAAAGACCATGCTCATTCTCAACTATCTGGGACAGGGTGCATGGGTGCTGAATCATGTGCAGACAGCCTCTTTTGTGAATCCATTCTTTTCTATCATGCCCCAGAGTATGCTTCTCTTCAGCATCATCATGGCCACAGGTGCGGCTATCGTGGCGAGTCAAGCACTTATCAGCGGTACTTTCTCCATATTGAGCGAAGCCATGAACCTGCACTTCTGGCCTCGTATGCGAATCAAACATCCCACCCATGTTAAGGGACAACTCTATATCCCGATGATCAACCTTGCCATGTACGTCGGCGTGGTTCTTATTATCCTTCTCTTTCGCGACTCCTCCCACATGGAGGCAGCCTATGGTCTCGCCATCACCATCACCATGCTGATGACCACTCTGCTGCTCGGTTTCTACCTGCACAGCAAGGGTGTGGCGCGAGTCTTCACGTTGTTGTTTATGGGTGCATACTGCACCATCGAAGCCATCTTCTTAGCAGCCAACCTGTCGAAGTTTATCGCTGGAGGATGGTGTACGATGCTCATTGGCGGAATCCTGTTCCTGATGATGTATATATGGGTTCGTGCCATGAAGATTCGCCAATATTACATCAGTTCCAAGCCACTGGATGAATATTATCAGATAATCTCCGACATCAAAGCTGACGAGAGCATCCCCAAGTACGCCTCCAATCTTGTCTATATAAACCATGCTGGCAAGGAAGGCACCGTAGACGACAAACTGCTCTATTCCATCATCAATAAGCAGCCCAAACGTGCTGATCATTACTGGCTTATCAACATGGAGTTTGCCGATACACCAGACACATTGGAATACAGCTGCGAAACCCTTGTGCCCGACACGCTTTACAGCATAACAATGCACATAGGTTTCCGCATAGAACCACGTGTGAGTCTATATCTGCGTCAAGTGGTGGAAGATCTTGTGGCAAGCAAGAAAGTAGATTTAAGAAGCACCTATCCTTCGCTTCGCAAGAACGGAATATCTGGCGATTTCCGATTCATCATCATTCATCGTGTATATTATCCGGAGAGTTCCGGCAACCGCCAGCAGAACTTGTTGATGACTTTCTACGCTCTTATCAGCAAGATAGGTATCGACGAACCAAAGGCATTGGGTCTTGACACTTCTATGGTGGTGGTAGAACGTGTGCCGCTCATAATCGACCAAAGCAATAGAAGCGTCAGGCGCATCACGCAAATTGCGGAAGAAAAGTAAGACCTGCCACAAAATCTTCTTGTCCACCATACAAATATTGTCCAAAGAGTAAAAACCTGTTACAAAATAAAAAAAATGATTCTAGAGTTTAGGTTTGCTGTTTTTACGGTGTTTTGTTGTGCTAACAGCACCCACGTTTAACGATAAAGCCTCTTTTACGGTCCGATAGTGCCACTATCAGAGTGTAAAAGAGGCTTTATTATTGGACTCATAAAACTCAAAAGGTTTGTTAAATTAACGGTATTTAAGGAATAAGGAAAGCCGATAGATTCATAAAGGTAAGCAACCGCTTGTCGTTTCTTGGACACCTTCCGACTGAAGGACTTTGTCACAACCATCGGCAAGAAGACGCAGGATGCTTTTTTATTTCCTCTCAGATAAATGAACTTGCATTCATTTTGTATTGTCTTCGTTTTGCACTACCTTTGCACACATGAAGAAAATATTATTCCTACACGGTTTCTTCGCCACGGGCAGTTGTCCGATGGCGAAGACATTGAAAGAGGCATTCAAGGGGACGGCGATAGTGCTGACTCCCGACTTGCCATTGCATCCCAAGAAGGCGTTGAATGAAATACGTTCTATTATAGACAAAGAGCAGCCCGACTTGCTTATAGGCAACAGTTGCGGAGCGTTCCTTGCCCAAATGCTGGCTCCTACAGTTGGCATTCCAGCCTTGCTGGGCAATCCGTATTTCATGATGACGGAGTTTCTGAAGGAGCGCATCGGCGAGCATGAATACAAGGCACCGAGAAGAGACGGTAATCAGCGACTGGTGATTGACGAGGCGCTGATTGAAGAGTTTGCGGAGCTGGAAGCCGTGCAGTTTGACCATTGCAACCCATATTATAAGGATCGTGTGTGGGGACTATTTGGTGAGCAGGACACCCTGGCTCACTTCTCCCCTCTCTTCTTGGAGCACTACAACAACATCTTCCACTTCCCTGGCGGTCATACGCCTACAGAGCATGAGGTAAAGACTTGGTACGCTCCCCTTGCCCAGAAAATGCTGATGACGTTTTCAAGAAACTTTTAAATGTTTCACGGAAATAGATAAATAATTATGGAGACATTTAATGTAATAAGCAGGAGATGAACAGAATTGAGGAAGAGCAGCAAGTTGTGGAGCAGATGATACGTTTGTACTGCAGGAAGAAGGAGGGCAATAAGGAATTATGTTCTGAGTGCCAAGAGTTGCTACAGTACGCAACAGCAAGACTGGAACGCTGTAAGTTTGGCGAAAACAAGCCTACGTGCAAGAAGTGTCCCATCCACTGCTATCGCCCTCAGATGAAAGAACGAATGTGCAAAGTGATGCGCTGGGCGGGACCGAGAATGATTTGGTATCACCCGATTGCTGCCATAAAGCATATCATAAGAGAATTATTACAACACTGAAATGGGTATGAGACAGATAGAAACACTTGTCTTTGATTATGGAGGTGTCATCGTGAACATAGATGATGCCTCTGTTGTAAAAGCCATGGGGAGCCTGGGCGTTACGGCGTTCAAGCGACTAATCCATGTCCGCAAGATCAAGAGACTGATGCGCCAATATATTAATGGTCTGGTAGCGGAAGCAGAAACTTTGCAAGAGATGCTGAGCCTTTGCCGCAAAGGAACCTCAACTGAGGATATTGAGAAAGTTCTGGAAGAGCTGTGTGGCAATCTGCCAAAGGAAAGACTGAAGGCATTGGTCAAGCTTCGGAAGCGGTACAAGGTATATCTGCTCAGCAACATCAACGACACGCTTTGGCAGAAATCAGTTAGTCAGATGAATCAGCTGGGATATTCCACAGACGAGCTGTTTGATGAAGTCTTCCTCTCATACGCCATGCGGAAAGAGAAGCCATCCATCGAAATCTATGAAGAGATAACGCAGCTGACAGGGTTGAATCCTGACACCACCCTCTATTTCGATGACCGTGCCGAGAATGCCGAAGCAGGCAAGCGTTTTGGTTTTCAGAGCGTACTGGTAAAGACCAATCATCTGGAAGAACATCAGGAATGGCAAGAAATTAACAAGAACATAGAATAGCTTATGACTATTGATACAACAAACCTCTGTTCACATCTTCAGAAGAAGTTGTTTGAACCTGAGGGAGTATATTATCCTATCTGGCAAGCCATGCAGAATGATGAGGAGCTGACAGCCGTGGTTCGCTCACGACAGCTTCATATTTATCGTAATGGCAAGAAGATTCTCATTCTCGCTGGCAAGGCTCAGCCTAAGATTATCAGAGAGGATAAACTGAACGAATTGATAATAACATAAAAAGGCGATGATTATGAAAACAGAATCAGAGAAGTGTTTGGCAGGTATGCTTTATAACTGCCATTCGCCCGAATTTATAGAACGTAAATCCTTGGCTACAGAATGGATGCAGCGTTACAACTCTCTGCCATACACTGACCGAAGTAAGCGATATGAAATGCTAAAAGAGTTGTTTGGTAGTATTGGAAATAATGTAAGCGTAGGGGATGGTATTATTATTGGATTTGGTGACAATATATTTATTGGCAACAATGTAAGCATCAATTATCGTTGTATGCTGATAGACTGCAATAAGATAACCATAGGCGATAACGTGCTTATAGCTCCAGGAGTACAGATAAATACTGCTTCTCATCCAGTTGACCTGAATGAGCGTCTCACCAAGGATTGGAATCCTGATTCGGGAGAATACCGTTGGCGCACATATGCCTTGCCAATTACCATAGGAAATGGTTGTTGGATTGGTGCTAATGCAACTATTCTTGGAGGTGTAACGATTGGTGATGGAGCTGTTGTAGCCGCAGGAGCCGTAGTAACCCAAAATGTTGATGCAAATACTCTAGTTGGAGGTGTACCATGCAAGGTTATTCGTAGCTTAATATAGCTAGTACAAAGGATAAAAATAGATGAACATGAATTTTCCAGAAATATACTCAGCAACAGGCATGATGGAGCTGATTCAGAAGATCGGCTTCCTCCCTTTCCTTGATAGCGGCATTGAAGGATTCTCTGCCGAAGACATCGTGGCAGATGACTGCGGTTATGTAAGACTTCCTGAAGGCGGTTGGGACTGGCCATTATGGAAATGGAAGGGAGAGATTGTGCAGGAAATGCCATGTATGTACGGAAAGTTCTTTAATAAGAAAGCAGGATTCATCAGCCAGGAATGGTGGCCGGACTTCTGCAACTACAGAAGAAGCAAATACCCTCGTCCAGATGAAGAATCGATAGAAGGAGCCATTTTCAGCACACTTCAATCTACAGGCAGTCTCATCACGAGAGAACTTCGGGCAGCCTGCGGTTTCACCGGAAACCGACGCACGAAGCAAGAGCAGAGTGAAGCTTGCTTCAACTATGCCTTGCAAGAAGGAGGAAGACCGAAGGTCAAGGGAATGAGAGGCAAGTTTGACGGTTATCTCACCCGACTGGAAATGGCAACTTACATCGTGACCGAGGATTTCATCTACCCTCGTGGCAAGCACAATCATGAATATGGCTGGGGATGGTCGTTGCTCAATACTCCCGAAGATCTCTATGGCAGGGAGGCTTGCCAATGCAACCGCACTCCCCAGGAATCTTATCAGAGGATTTTCGAGCATCTGAAAGAAATCCTGCCTGACGCTTCGGATAAACAGATCATTAAATTAATTGGATAAAAATGAGAAAGGAATAAAGAGTAATGTGAAGGCGTGGAGATGAAATATGGAAGAATGGAATAAATCTCCGATAATGGTAAAATCTTCCGAAAACCAGGTATAAGCTCTTTAGGAGAATGTGCGTATCTTTGCACCCAAGAAATTTAAAAGGCTTAGGATTATGAAGGAATTATTCTTTAATACAATACAGGAGTTCAACGACTACATTGGGGTGAAAACGCTTCATCCTCTGGTAAGCATTGCACGTGTAGAGAACACCTCTCCGATACAGGAGGCTGTGCACCATTACGGACTTTACGCCCTCTTCCTGAAGGAAAACAAGGGCTGCAAATTGTCATACGGCAGAACAGAATATGATTTTGACGAGATGACCGTCACCTCGTTTGCTCCAGGTCAGTCGATTAAGGTTGAACCCATTCCTAGAGTTCCGTTTGCCAAATATACGGTATTGGCTTTCCATCCCGACCTGCTCAACCGCACGCAGCTTGGCAAGAACATCTCCCGATACGAGTTTTTCGACTATACAAGCAACGAAGCATTACACTTATCCGCTGCCGAAGTCAATATCTTCCGTGATGTGCTCTCAATGATTAAGCAGGAACTGCAGCATCCTATAGATAAACATTCGCGCGAACTCATCGTTTCAAACATCGAGTTGCTGCTTAACTACTGTCTGCGCTTCTACGACCGGCAGTTTATCACACGCGAGGAAATAAATCATTCGGTGGTCAAGAAATTCATCTCTCTGCTCGATGAATACATTGCTCGGAAAGCAGAGCGTGAGGGGCTGCCTACCGTAGCCTACTTTGCTGACAAATGCTGCTATTCTACCAAATATTTCGGCGAATTGGTTAAGACAGAGACTGGCAAAACCGCTAAGAGTATGATCAACGACCGACTGCTTTCTGCAGCCCGCCAACTACTTGTTGATGAAACCCTCAGCATTACGCAAATCAGCCAGCACCTCGGCTTTGAATATCCTCAGCACTTTGTCCGCTTTTTCAAGGCGCAGACGGGGAAGACTCCAAGCGAGTATCGCAAAACAGCGTAGATATAATGATGTATATATAGAATAACTGTTATTTTTAATACATTAAAGATGTTCCTGAAGAAGAATTAAAATAAAATGATACAATGAAGAAAATAATCGTAATCTCTACCAGTCTGCGTACTGGTTCAAACAGCGACATGCTCGCTGATCAGTTTATCGAAGGTGCCAGGGCTGCAGGTCATGAAGTGGAAAAGATTTCACTTGCAGGAAAAGACATCAAGTTTTGCAAAGGCTGTCTGGCATGTCAGAAGTTGGGCAAGTGTGTCATCAAGGATGATGTGAACGACATCATGCAGAAGGTACTGAATGCCGATGTGGTTTGCTGGGCAACACCTATTTATTATTATGAGATGAGCGGACAGATGAAGACCCTCATCGACCGCATGAATGCCATGTTCGCACTTGACTACAAGTTCCATGATGTTTACATGCTCTCTACTGCAGCTGAAAATGAGCCGGAAGTGCCTAAGCGTGCTGAAGCCGGACTGACAGGCTGGATAGACTGCTATCCTGAGAGCCATCTTGCCGGCACTCTGTTCTGCGGTGGTGTTGACGCTCCACGTACCATTCTAGGCAACAAGAAACTGCAGAAAGCATACGAGTTAGGAAAATCTGTCAAGGGATAGAGACTCAACTATTGATTCTTATGAAAAAAATTACATCATTCATCATATTAACGACTATTTCACTCAATATTATGGCACAACAGAAAATAGTACAGACAGCAGGGCGCACCCAGCTGGGAGAGTTTGCCCCGGAGTTCGCCAACCTCAACGACGACATCCTCTTCGGAGAAGTATGGAACCGCAATGACCTGCTTTCATTGCGCGACCGCAGTTTGGTAACAATAACTTCGCTCATCAGCCAAGGAATCACCGACAACTCGCTGAAATATCATTTGCAGTCGGCAAAGAACAATGGAATTACCCGCACGGAAGCGGCAGAGATTATTACTCACATCGCCTTCTACGCAGGTTGGCCAAAGACCTGGGCTGCCTTCAATCTGGCAAAGGAGGTATGGAACGAAGATGTGAAAGAAGAAGACGCCAAGGCAGCTTTCCAGCGCGAGATGATATTCCCTATTGGCGAACCTAACACCGCTTACGCCAAATACTTCAAAGGCAACAGTTATCTGGCACAAATATCCGACAGTCAGATACCTTTCTTCAATGTTACCTTTGAGCCAGGTTGCCGCAACAACTGGCACACGCACCACGCCACAAAGGGTGGCGGACAAATGCTGGTAGGTGTAGCCGGACGTGGCTGGTATCAGGAAGAAGGCAAACCTGCGCAGAAAATCCTTCCCGGCACAGTCATCCATATTCCTGCAAACGTGAAGCATTGGCATGGTGCCGCAAAAGACAGCTGGTTTGCCCACCTCGCCTTTGAAATACCTGGCGAGAACACATCCAACGAGTGGCAGGAGGCTGTGAGCGATGAGGAATATAACAAGATAAAATAACAACGATAAGATTTTACAATTATGACGAAGATAAAGTTAAGCAATGGCGTGGAAATGCCGCAACTGGGTTATGGTGTTTATCAGGTGGAACCTGATGAGTGTGAGCGTTGTGTGCTGGATGCGCTCAGCGTGGGTTATCGGATGATAGATACTGCGCAGGCTTATCTCAACGAGGAAGCCGTGGGCAACGCATGGAAGAAGAGCGGCGTGAATCGTGATGAGATTTTCCTCGTTTCAAAGGTCTGGCCTTCCAACTATGGCGATGGACAGACCATGAAGAGCATCGACGAGAGTCTGCGCAAACTGCAGACCGACTACATAGACCTGATGCTCCTCCACCAGCCTTACTGCGACCGCTACGGTGCCTATCGTGACTTGGAAAAAGCTTACAAGGCAGGAAAGGTTCGTGCCATAGGAGTGAGCAACTTCTTCCCTGATCATCTTATAGACCTGGCTTCCAACATGGAGATTGCACCGATGGTTAATCAGATGGAGACGCATGTGTTCAACCAGCAGCACGAGACCCGAAAATTCATGAATGAGTTTGGCACCAAGCTCATGGCGTGGGCTCCTTTGGCAGAAGGTCAGAACGGACTGTTCACCAACCCTACCCTCACCCAGATTGGCGAGAAATATGGCAAGACTGCTGCACAAGTAGCCTTGCGCTGGCTGTTGCAGAGCGACGTAATCATCATCCCAAAGACTGTTCATAAGGAACGAATGAAAGAGAATCTGAATCTCTTCGACTTCAATCTTGAAGCTGAGGACATGCAGAAGATTGCCAATCTCGACACCGCCCACAGTCTCTTCCTTGACCATCATAGCGGAGAAACGACCAAGCAGTTTATGGAGTGGAGAGCTGTGGTGAAACCAACAGAATAAAGAGACAATTACTCCTTCTATGTTGCATTATAAAGCAAAGAACGTATGACTTCACTTCAAGAACGGCTGTTCGCCATGCAAGATAAGCAGTATGCTGCTTTCCAAGCCAAACTGACACCGGGAGTGCCTGTGGAGAGTTTCATAGGCATTCGTGTGCCCGTACTTCGCAAGTTCGCAAAAGAATTTACAAAGGAGACAGAATGCGAGGAATTCCTTCAGCAGCTTCCTCATGAATACTACGATGAGAACATGCTTCATGGACTCCTCGTTTCCGAGGAAAAGGACTACGAGGAATGCATTCGTCTTACTGACAGATTCCTGCCATTTGTGAACAACTGGGCAGTTTGTGACATCATGTCTCCGAAGGTGTTTGCCAAACACAAGAAGGAGCTATTAGCGAAAATCAAGACTTGGAGTAAATCGTCACACGTTTATACTTGTCGCTTTGGAATAGGAATGCTTATGTCGCATTATCTGGATAAAGACTTCAAGGCAGAATATCTTGAAATTCCTGCATCAGTAAGGAGTGAAGAGTATTATGTAAAAATGATGGTTGCCTGGTTCTTCGCCACCGCCCTTGCCAAGCAATGGGACCAGGCGATTCCCTACATCGAGCAACGCCGTCTTGCTCCCTGGTCGCACACCAAGACCATCCAGAAGGCCATCGAGAGCTACAGAATCACACCCGAGCAGAAGGAATATCTGCGGACATTGAAAATAAAATAATTATGACACAAGATACTATCAGATGCTTCTAAATAAAAAATTCAAAACAATATCCACATTTTATCATCATCTTCTCACTTTATATATTTATTTTCTATAACTTTGTACTAGAAAAACTGCCTCTCAGCAACCTTACATTATATTTTTATACTAAGAGATTTATTACACTTAACAATATAAACAAATGAAGACAACACTTTTATCACTAATGTTTCTATTGGTTGGCTCTATAGGGGCACCTGCTATTGCCCATAATTCAGCACCAAATAAAAAAGAAACAATCGCAACCAAGAAAGTCAAGATGCTACCCATGAATGAGTTTGTTGACCAACTCATGGCAAAAATGACACTACAAGAGAAGATTGGACAGCTTAACCTTATGGTAGCTGGCGACATCACTACTGGTGGCGCACTCAACACAAAAGTAGGTAGCGACATCGCACAAGGCAACATGGGAGGCGTGTTCAACATCAAAGGCATTGAAAAAATTAAGGCTTTGCAAGATGTTGCCATCAAGAACTCTCGTCTCGGAATTCCTCTTCTTGTAGGCATGGACGTTATTCATGGCTATGAAACAATATTTCCAATTCCTCTTGCCCTATCCTGCTCTTGGGACACCGAAGCAATGAAAGTTGTTGGCGAAATATCAGCAAAAGAAGCAAGCGCAGACGGCGTCAACTGGACTTTCTCACCAATGGTAGACATCGCACTCGATGCACGTTGGGGACGAATAAGTGAAGGTAATGGCGAGGACCCTTATTTGAGTGGTTTACTCGGTGCTGCCATGACCCAAGGCTATCAAGGTGTAGATATGCGTACCGAAGACATTTTGAGAGCCAACCATATCATGGCTTGCCTTAAACACTTTGCTCTATATGGCGCAGTAGAAAGCGGTAAGGAGTACAATACAGTTGATATGAGCCGTGTACGAATGATGAACCAATATTTGCCACCATACGAAGCTGTGGTTAAAGCAGGTGTAGGTAGCGTGATGTCATCATTCAATCTTATCGACTATATTCCAGCTACTGCCAACAAATGGATGATGACCGATATATTGAGAAAACAATGGGGCTTCAATGGTTTATTGGTTACTGACTACGCTTCTATCTCCGAAATATTGCAACACGGAACAGCAAAAGACCTCAAACAGGCATCCGAACAAGCATTAAAAGCAGGTACAGATATGGACATGTGTTCAAATGCTTTTGTAAAACACCTTGCCCAAAGCCTACAAGAAGGCAAAGTGAGCGAAGAAGAAATAAACATTGCCTGCCGCCGAATACTGGAAGCTAAATATAAATTGGGATTGTTCATCGACCCTTACCGCTATTGCAACACCAAGCGTAGTAAGAGCGAGATTTACACAGCAGAGAATCGTCAGGTAGCCCGCGACGTAGCTGCCAAGACCTTTGTGCTCCTGAAGAACGAAGGCAATATCCTGCCACTGAAGAAGAAAGGGAAAATAGCCCTGATAGGTCCGCTTGCCGACACTCGAAACAACATTACCGGAACATGGAGCGTAGCACAGGTACCATCTAAATATACCACCATCAAGGAGGCAATGGAGCATGCACTTGACGGAAAAGCCACTTTATTATATGCTCAGGGAAGCAATATCTGGCGCAATCAGGAACTACAGAAAAACGGAGAATGCGGAAAGCCTATCAACTGGGGCGATGAGACAGAGATGAAGAACGAAGCTCTAAAAATAGCGAAAGAAGCTGACGTAATAGTATGTGCAATGGGCGAATGTGCAGACATGAGTGGCGAATGTGGAAGCCGTACCAACCTGGAGATGCCAGATGTGCAACACGAACTCTTGGCAGAACTCGTTAAATTGGGTAAGCCCGTAGTGCTCCTCAACTTTGCAGGTCGACCTACTGTACTCACTTGGGAAAAACAGCATGTACCAGCCATCATGAACGTATGGTTTGGAGGCTCAGAGATGGGAGATGCACTCTGCGATGTGCTTTTCGGAGATAAAGTACCATCAGGTAAACTCACCACATCAATGCCTAAAACCACAGGACAAGAGCCTATCTATTATAATCATCAAAACACCGGTCGTCCTGTAGCTGACGACAACAAGAAGTTTGCCAAATTTGCAAGCAACTGCCTCGATGTAAGCAATGGTCCGCTCTATCCTTTCGGTTACGGTTTGAGCTATACCACTTTCGAATATAGCAACTTCCGCCTGAGTAGCCAAGAAGCAGACATCAATGGCAACCAAGAAGCTACAGAGTGGCAGAATGGAAAAAATATAACCGCCACTATCACCGTTAAGAACACAGGAAATCGCGATGCCGACGAAATAGTACAGCTCTACATCCGTGACATGGTGGCAAGCATCTCTCGCCCTGTAAAGGAGCTGAAAGGGTTCCAGCGCATCCATCTGGCAGTAGGTGAAAGCAAGGAGGTAAGTTTTGAAATCACACCAGATATGCTCAAGTTCTACAACGCAGATCTTAAGCACATCATAGAACCTGGCGACTTCCAGATTATGATAGGAACCAACAGCAAGGATGTAGAAGCCTTGAACTTCAACGTAAAATAATACAATATACAAAGAAATCTGACCTACAGATACAATATAAAAGCGGTTGTGTAATAGTGACAAACTACACAACCGCATTTAATATTCCCTGTTCGTAGGCTGCACTCAACAATAAAAATGAATTTGCATTCATTTTGTATTGTCTTCGTTTTGCACTATCAATTAGAGAAATTTGAAATAAAGTAATATGAAGAAAATAATTATCATGAGCATCATAACCATGCTATCAAGCCTGTTTTCTTGTCAGGCGCAAAATAAGGGCTATAAGAGTCTGTCGACAGATGACTATGAGAAAGCCATCGCTGACACCACAGTAATCCGTCTCGACGTAAGAACCGCAGAGGAGTTTGCCGATGGGCATATTCGTGGCGCAATCAACATTGACGTACTGAAATCTGACTTCGAACAGAAGGTCACCGCCACTCTTCCCAAGAGCAAGACAATCGCTGTGAACTGTCGGAGTGGCAAGCGAAGCAAGAATGCCGCAGCTATATTGACAAAGAACGGCTATCGTGTAATAGAACTCGATTCCGGCTTTAATGGTTGGCAGGCTGCAGGAAAAGAAATCGTAAAGAAATGAATTCTGCAACGAAGTCAGTTATGTTCAAGCGTTATTTCCACCATCCATTACGTGATAGCTTCGACAGGAACGATTCTTGGCTACATCCCCTTATGGACTATCGGCGGCTATACTATTATGATAAACGCAATCTCCGTGAAAAAACTAAAATAAGGGCATGTTCAACCATCACGGTTGTTCATGCCCATTAATGTAAAATATGATTTATTCAAAAATAATTAAACTCGTCTATTTCAGTTTCTTGTAACCGTAAGCCGCGTTATTTCCCAACTGCTCTTCGATACGGATAAGCTGGTTGTACTTTGCCATACGGTCGGTACGACTCATCGAACCGGTCTTAATCTGACCAGAGTTTGTAGCAACAGCAATATCAGCGATTGTTGTATCCTCTGTTTCACCAGAACGGTGTGATGTAACAGTTGTGTAGCCATGACGATGAGCCATCTCGATAGCATCCAAAGTCTCAGTAAGAGAACCAATCTGGTTCACCTTGATGAGGATAGAGTTGGCAGCACCCATCTTAATACCTTTCTCCAAAAACTTCACGTTGGTAACAAAGAGGTCGTCACCCACCAACTGACAACGGTCGCCGATGGCAGCTGTAAGCTTCACCCAATTGTCCCAATCGTTTTCGTCAAGACCATCCTCTATAGAATCGATAGGATATTTGGTAATCAGTTCCTCCAAGAATTTGATCTGCTCCGCAGCAGTCAGTTTCTTGCCGTTAGGATCTTTCTTCTTGCCGTCCTTCAGCTGGCGGTAATCGTAGAACCATTCACCATTCTCCTGAACAGCAAACTCGCTGGCAGCGCAGTCCATGGCAATCTTCACATCCTTACCCGGTTCATAACCGGCATCCTTGATTGCTTGACAGATGCTCTCAAGCGCATCCTCTATGCCATTGAGCGCAGGAGCAAAACCACCCTCGTCGCCGACAGCTGTAGAAAGTCCGCGATTCTTCAGGAGCTTGGCCAAGGCATGGAACACCTCTGCACCCATACGGATGGCCTCCTTCTCATTAGGAGCACCCACAGGACGAATCATGAACTCCTGGAAAGCAATTGGCGCATCAGAGTGAGCACCACCGTTAATGATGTTCATCATAGGAACGGGAAGGGTGTAAGTATTGCAACCACCAATGTAGCGATACAACGGAATGTGGAGATACTCGGCAGCAGCATGAGCTACAGCAAGCGATACGCCAAGAATTGCATTGGCACCTAAATTTGACTTCGTTTTAGTGCCATCAAGCTCCAACATCTTATAGTCGATAGCACGCTGCTCTAAGGCTGAGAATCCAACCAAAGCTGGTGCAATCACGTTATTCACATTCTCTACGGCCTTTAATACGCCCTTGCCACAATAACGGCTTTTGTCGCCATCACGAAGCTCCAAAGCTTCATTTTCACCAGTTGAGGCGCCAGACGGAACTGATGCACGACCAACAACTCCAGATTTTAATGATACCTCAACCTCTACTGTAGGATTGCCACGAGAATCCAGGATTTCTCTTGCATGAACATTTTCGATAATCATAATACAATAATATCTTTAACTTTATAAACATATATCTAAACCGCATGAATACAACACAGGTCGCATAAATACGATTCTTTTTCTGAGTGCAAAAATAGTAATTATAAAAATAATCGCCAAATTCAGAGCATACTCAAAAATTGGTATTCCACTAAAAATACCTACTTGTAAGTATGCCGTTGGAGGCAGTCACGTCCACTCCACTCACAAGGAGCAAGACTCTCAAGCCCGAGAAATGAAATAAAATAAATAATTCTTCGCTTTTCCGCTCACTTAGTAGTATCTTTGCACTATGCAAACATTAAGATCACACATAATGCAAGAAATCTTAGACTTCCTTCGCGAATTGGAGAAGAACAACAATCGCGAATGGTTTAACACAAATAAAGAGCGATACCAAGAGGTATTAAAGAAATGGTACGCATTCTGCGAAGAACTCATCACAGAAATCGGACGCTTTGATGCAGACATTGCCCCACTAACAATCAAAGACTGCACCTACCGCATTTACCGCGACACAAGATTCAGCAAGGACAAGTCACCATACAAAACCCATTTCGGAGTGTTCCTGGCAAAAGGTGGCAAAAAGTCGATGCATGCTGGGTATTATTTCCATATTGGAACAGGTAACAGCTCAAAATATCCACATGCCCACATGCTTGCTTCTGGCAACTATTGCTACGACAATAAGGCTGTCAAAATATTGCGCGAAGATATTAGCGACGAATGGGAAACATTCAGCACCAGCATCCTGGGAAAAGCCAACAGCATGTTTACTCCCGACATGGAAGGAGCATTAAAGCGAGTGCCAAGAGAATACGCCCCAAATGCGCCATACGCAGATTGGATGCGAATGAAAGCCTATTGCCTAACAGCCCAGGTCGACGACAACTTCTTGCTGGACGACAATCTCGCCCATCGTTTGGCAGAACTATTCAAAACCACCAAACCATTTGTCGATTATATAAACCGTGCCGTGGACTACGTGAAAGAAGAAATGGAAGTGTGATAGTTCAAAACAGCAATAATCCGCAACAACAAATTATAATTTTTACAAAAAATAAATGGAAAACAGAATAACAACAATGGAGCAAGAAATGCAGCGACGCACCGAACTGCTCCTTGGAAAAGATAATCTCGAAAAACTTCAGTCTGCACGAGTACTCCTCTTTGGAGTAGGAGGCGTAGGCTCATGGTGTGCAGAAGGATTGGTGCGTAGCGGCATACGCAACATCACCATCGTGGATAGCGACCAAGTATGCGCATCCAACTGCAACCGACAACTGATGGCTACAAGTCGCACCATAGGAGAAGTAAAAGTCGACGCCCTGCGCCAACGACTTCTTGAAATAAACCCCGATGCCAACATCACAGCCTATCAGAAAGTCTATAATGCAGAAACAGCAGAAGAGTTCCACATGGAGGAATACGACTTCATCATCGACGCCATCGATTCGCTAAAAGATAAAGCCGACCTCATACTCCGTGCCACCGCCCTACCCAATCATATCACCTTCGTATCATCCATGGGTGCAGCCCTCCACCGCGACCCATTCATGATCAGGAAAGCAGAGTTTTTTAAAGTAAAAGGCGACCCATTGGCACGAGCCCTGCGCAAGAAGTTTAAGCACAACAAGACTACCCCAAGCCGCAAGTTTATGTGCGTATATAGCGAGGAAAAGCCAATGGAAAACATGAGCAACCAGCAACTGGTAGAAAACGAATGGTGCACATCAAAAGCACAAATCAACGGTTCCCTCTGCCACATCACCGCCTCATTCGGCATGGCAATAGCCGGAATCGTCATCAACGACATCATCGACCGCCAAGCTCCAACTTCGCAACAGTAGGATAAGTCTACAGCTACACTGTGTTTGACATATTTTTGCGTATATCAGCATTAATAATTCTGCTTCAGTTTTGTCATTCCGCTCGTTTGCACTATCTTTGCATAAGATAGGCTGCACTCGGCAATTTGTGAGCGAGCTCACATTCCGCTCGTTTGCACTATCTTTGCAAAACACATAATTAACCCAAAGAAAACCTATGCTATCAAGAAAAAACAGAGGAAAGCTATTGCGCCAATTACGCGACTATGGTATTATCACTATCGCCATGCTACTGGGCGTTATCGGAGTCAACCTATTCCTTCTACCCAACGAAATAACCACAGGCGGACTTATGGGCATTGCCTCAATAGTATATTGGGGCACAGGCATCCCAATGCAAAACACATTCTTTGTGCTCAATGCCGTGCTCCTTATCGTAGCACTCAAAGTATTGGGATGGCACTTCTGTGCCAAAACCATCTATGCCGTAATAGTCTTCACCGTAGGCTCCACCGTGTTACAGAGTTTTATGCCACCAAGCCTCCATCTGCTTGCCGACCAAAAGTTTATGGCGTGCATGGTGGGAGCAGTATTCCTTGGCTCCAGCATTGGCTTAGTTCTCTCTACTGGAGGCTCCACAGGAGGCTCCGACGTAGTCGCTGCCATGGTCCACAAATACCATGATGTGTCGCTTGGTCACATCATCCTCTTCTGCGACCTCGCCATCATCACATCCTCGTATGTTGTGCTTAAAGATTGGGAGAAAGTTCTATATGGCTATGTACTGCTCTTTGTCATCTCCTTTGTTGTCGACCACCTTGTCAACTCGCTACGCCAGAGTGTGCAGTTCTTCATCATCTCCGACAAATATCAAGAGATTGGTGAAGCCATCAACGAGATTGCCGACCGTGGTTGCTCTATACTCAACGGTAGCGGCTTCTTCACAAAGAAGGACATCAAAGTGATATTCTGCATTGCTAAGCGCAGCGAGTCGAGCTTTATCTTCGAACTGATAAACGAAATAGATCCTAACGCCTTTGTGGCGCAGTCGGCAGTAGTAGGAGTATACGGTCAGGGCTTCGACCGAGTGAAAAACCACCGCAAACTCAACCTCAAAGAGCTAAAAGAAAGAGTGGCAAACGAAAACTCAGCTCACTCGATAAATTTGGGGACAGTTAAACTTGGGTACAATAGAAATTGTATGTGAATAAAGATAGAATAGCTGGATATGATGTTTTCTTTTAGGCTGCTATTAATACTTATACTTGTTTTTAGTATTTGTAGTAGATTTTCTTAATAATCGCAATAACAAACCTATCTCAAAGCAAAAATTGATTATCATAGGCGCAAGAGCGTAGTAAGTAACTTTTATTCAATGAGTTAGCAAATGTTAGCCGTTGTCGAAGTTATACTTCTATTATTGCCGTCTACTAAAACTATTTGAGCATAAAAAGGTATTAGCGGACAGCAATAGATAAAAAAGCTCTTAACCTCCTTAAAAAAGGCTCTTAGTTTCATTGCCAGTACCACTTATGTGAAACTACAGTACCACATAGGTAAAACTACAGTACCACATAGATAAAACTCCAGTACCACCTGATTGGTACTAAAAGTGGTACTGGAATACTTGTTTTATCCACTTATATAGCTTGCAGGATTCAACTATATTTTCTAAAATCAACCTTTACGATTAACTATCTGTAAATTGTAAATAGTTTTAGCGGACTGCAATAATAAAATATTAGTTAATTCTTTATATTTACATTACCTTACGTTTCATCCATTGATCCAAGATTTCCATTGATCCAAGATTTATGCTTATCCCCACTAAATTTCCACTGAGCCGAAAACTCAGCTTCGCAACAGTAAGGCGCAACAAAATTTCAAAAACAAAAACAGCCTTCAGGCAAGGAACGAACCCTATGTCTGAAGGCTGCTTGATTGTAATCCCCCACCCTATATTGCATAGGGCGCAAGATAGTCAATATGGTTATGCGGTTTTCTTCTTAACCACTAATGAGCCAACGATGCTGACTACGAGGACTAAGACTATGAATACCAACGACCAAACGGCATCGATCTCGATGAAGTCGTGGATGAGGAGCTTGATACCTATGAAGAGCAGGAGGAATGAAACTCCTGGTTTTAAGAGCCAGAACTTGTCGGCTACGCCTGCCAAGAGGAAGAACATGGCACGCAAGCCAAGGATGGCAAAGATGTTGGAGAAGAACACCACGTAGGGGTCGATGGTGATAGAGAATATGGCGGGAATGCTGTCGAAAGCAAACACAAGGTCGCTAAACTCTATGAAGACGACGGTGATGAAGAGAGGGGTGATGAAGAGTTTGCCGGCATTGCGAACAAAGAAATGGTCGCCCTGGAATTCGCTAGTGACACGGAAATGGCGCGATAGGAATTTTACTACAGGATGGTTGGCAACATCGACTTCTTCATCTTTCTTTTTCTCGAAAAACATCTTGAAGCCACTATACACAAGGAATAGACCGAAGACGGTGAGAAGCCAAGAGAAACGAGTGACGAAGGCTGAGCCAAGGAAGATGAATATGCAGCGCAAGACGATGGCTCCAAAGATTCCCCAGTTGAGCACATGCTGGTATTCCTTTTTGCTAACACCAAAGGAGGTGAAAATCATCATCATAACGAAGAGATTGTCGACAGAGAGCGTTTTCTCGAGCAGATAGCCAGAGATGTAGGATATGGTCATGTGGTGGCGATATTGCTGTAGGCTCCACTCGAAGTCGTCGGGATTGAGTTTGATGTGGGATGCGTATTTCGTGGTGACGGCTTGCAGGTCGCTGAAATTGTTGATGCCATGGACCAAGTCGCCATGGAACCATAGGAAGACGGAGAACAAGAGGGCAAGGATAATCCAAACGGCTGTCCAGATTCCTGCTTCTTTCATAGAAACTTCGTGGGCTTTCTTATCAATGACGAGGGTGTCGAGAAGTAGGATTGCGATGATAAATATTGTAAAGCAACCAAAGAATAATAATTCTGCTAAATGCATAAGTGTGAGTAATAATGCTATTAAAATAAATTATCAGGTGCAAAGGTAGTAAAAATATAGGGAGATGAGGATGGATTTTAGATAATTATTGTTACTTTTGTAACCATAATCTCTAAAAATAAACAAAATGAACAAAACTCAACTTGCTGCCGCTGTGGCAGAGAAGGCAGGCATCTCGAAGGCTGATGCTGCAACTTATGTGAACATGGTGTTAGGCGCAATAGCTGATAATATATGCGAAGGTGATGGCGAGGTTTCGATTCCTGACTTCGGTAGATTTTTTGTTAAGGAAGTGCCAGCACGCCAGGGTATGAATCCACAGACAAAGGAGAAGATAACTATCGAAGCGCATAGCAAAGTGGTGTTTAAGCCATCGGACAACTTGAGCATTTTCTCGAGAAAGCATGGATAATGATGTATAAAGAATCAGCCTCACTCCCTACTTCTTGGGAGTGAGGCTGTTTTTATTTCTTTATTTCTTCAAGCTCTTTTTGGTTTTAAGAGCAGGGATTTTGATTTTTTCTCCAGCTTTAAGTTCGCGATTGCCACCATTGACAGCTTCAAGGTAGCATTCCATACCTGGACCGAGGTAGGTCTTGCTGAGAGAAGACATGGTTTGACCAGCTTTGACCGCAACGGTGTTGGCAATGCCTGTGATGACATAGGCACCTGTGCGAACACGAGGATCTTTGTCGTAGGCTGACTGCGAAAGGATAGAAGGTGCAGACTTAGCAGCAGGAGCCTTGGCTTCTGCGGTTGGCTTGGTTGCAGCCTTAGGTTCGGGCTTTGCTTCTGCAGTTTTGAGATTATTTTCCTTGTCGGCTTTTTGGGCTGCCTCTATCTTCTGCTCGTTGGCTGCCAAGATGTTGTCAGCCTCATCATTAGCGGCAGGCTGATTGGCTGTGTGAGTTGGCGACATGTGTGTCTTCATCATGCGGTCAGCAAGAGTTGCTGTTTGGGTCTCGAGGTGTGTGATGCGATTGTCGCGCTTTTCAATCTGCGAGAACATGTAGACGAAGCCTACTACAGTAAGAATGACTACGCAAGCTAACGAGGATGCAAGAACAATGATTGTATTCTTGTATGACTTTGATTTAGCTTCAAGCTCGTCGGTATCTGAGTCTGAATCTTCGACTGCTGGAGTTGGCTCGACTATTGGAGTTGGCTCAACAACTGCAGGCTCAGGCTCTGCTACGGGAGCAGGCTCTACTGTTGGTTCAGGCTCTGCTGCTGGTGCTGGTTCTACTGTTGGCTCAGGCTCTGCTGCTGGAGCTGCCTCAACGACTGTTGGCTCAGGCTCTGCTACAGGAGTAGGCTCAACGACTGCAGGCTCAGGCTCTGCTACGGGAGCAGGCTCAACGACTGCAGGCTCAGGCTCTGCTACTGGAGTAGGCTCTACAGCAGGTGTAGGTTCTTTGGCTTCTGTATTATCAGCTTCGTTTTTAGCGTCGATTTCGGAGAAGTCGACACCATCGTTGACGATGACGGTCTCGAACTGAGCGAAAGGAGCGTTTACGAGGTCGCGCATAACAGCCTCTGCTGTAAACGAGATTTTGTCTCTACCCTCGATGACGATGGCTTCGCCTGTATTGACATCCACACTCTTACGGGCGCTAACGGCTTGGACCTTGAATGTGCCGAGACCTTTTACCTTTACTGATTTATCATTTTTTAGTCCGTCGTTGATAACACCAACAAACTGGCGGATAAACAATTCTGCCTCGGTACGCTTAAGGCCGTGTTTCTCCATAAGCTTAGAGGCGAGTTCAGTGATTGATACTTTACTCATCTTGCAATCCTCCATTCTTTAAGTTTTCTTTAATAGAAGCTATGGGCTTGAAGTTGAGAACGAGCTTTGGCGGCACAAGCATGCGCTGCTGGGTGCCAGGGTTTACCACGACCCTTTCCATGCGTTTCTTAACTTCGAAGGTGCCGAAGTTGTTGAGGTAAACACTATCGCCTTCGGTGAAACGGATTCCCATTTCATCTACCAATGTGCGGACAAGCTTCTGAGTGTCGGTCTGAGAATATCCTGTCTGTTGTGCTAGTTCAGCAATTAGTTCCTTATTATTCATATTTAATATAAAGAGATTAAAGAATGAGGGGTGAGAGAGGGATGAGCGATGTCGTAGAAACGACATCGGACGAGGATGGAGGGGCGCAAGGGCTCGAGGAACGGATGGAGGGGCGCAAGGAGAGAGTGAGAGGAGCGCAATGGGCGTAAAGGGGCGTAAATGGGCGATTATACTACTCTTCCATAGAGGTCGAACTCCTCGCTGGAGGTGATTTCTACATCGTAGAAACAACCAGTGCGGAGAGTTTTGTCGTCGGCCTTGATGAGCACCTCTGGGTCAACCTCTGGCGAGCAGAATTCGGTGCGTCCGATATAGTAGTCGCCCTCTTTGCGGTCGATGATGACTTTCAGAACCTTGCCCACCTTTTCAGCCTCGATCTCTGCGCTGATACGCTGCTGGATAGCCATGAGCTTGCTCAAGCGTGCCTGCTTTACCTCATCAGGAACATCGTCGACGAGATGGTCGGCGCTATAAGTGCCCTCTTCGGCAGAATAAGCGAAGGCTCCCATACGTTCGAATCGTGCCCACTTGACGAAGTCGACAAGCTCTTGGAAGTCTTCTTCTGTTTCGCCAGGGAAGCCAACGAGCAAGGTGGTGCGAATATGGATGCCAGGAACAACTTTGCGCATTGCAGCAATGAGATCCATGGTATCTTGCTTGCTGACGTGGCGATGCATGGCTGTGAGCATGTGGTCGGAGATGTGCTGAAGAGCAATATCGATGTATTTGCAGACATTCTTCTTTTGCTTCATAACATCGAGGAGTTCCATAGGGAACTGGTTAGGGTAAGCATAATGGAGACGAATCCACTTGACGCCCTTGATATCTGCCATGTCGGAAATAAGGTCGGCAATATGGCGCTTGCCATCGATGTCGACACCGTAATATGTGAGCTCTTGGGCAATGACCTGGAATTCTTTCACACCATCGGCAACCATGCGTTCTACTTCGGCAAGAATCTCTTGCTTTGGTCGGCTGATGTGTTTGCCAGTGATAAGAGGAATGGCGCAATAAGCACAATGGCGGTCGCAGCCCTCGCTGATTTTGAGGTAGGCATAATGGCGTGGTGTGGTGAGATGGCGGACGCCATTGCACGAAGGCACCTCGGCTTTACCCAGTTCTGTGAGCAACTGCTTATAGTTGAATTTACCATAGTATTTGTCGACCTCAGGGATTTCGGCTTCGAGCTCGTCTTTGTATCGCTGCGAGAGACAACCCATGACGTAGAGCTTGTTGAGTTTGCCTTCGGTTTTACGCTGAGCAAACTCAAGGATGGTGTTGATACTCTCTTCTTTAGCGTCGCCAATGAATCCGCACGTGTTGATGACAGCGATTTCGCCCTGTGGACGATTAGAATCGTGGACACAATGATAGCCGTTGGCTTCGAACTGCTTCATGAGCAGCTCGCTGTCGACGAGATTCTTAGAGCATCCAAGAGTAATAAAGTCTATCTGATTTTTCTTCATTGCAAAGTTTAGTTGTTAAAGAGCGAATCTACGAACTCGCGCTTATTGAACAGCTGGAGGTCTTCCATTTTTTCGCCAAGACCAATGTATTTAACAGGCACTTTGAGCTGATCGCTGATGCCAACCACTACTCCACCCTTGGCTGTGCCATCGAGCTTGGTGATGGCGAGAGATGTGATCTGAGTGACGGCAGCAAACTGCTTCGCCTGCTCGAAAGCATTCTGACCAGTAGAGCCATCGAGCACGAGCATAACCTCATCAGGAGCCTCAGGAAGAACCTTTTTCATAACATCCTTAATCTTCTTAAGCTCGTTCATGAGTCCAACCTTATTGTGCAAACGACCGGCAGTATCAATCAATACCACGTCGGCACCATTGGCTTTAGCACTCTGCAGAGTGTCGAAAGCAACGGAAGCAGGGTCGGAACCCATCTGCTGCTTAACTACAGGCACTCCTACCCTTTCGCCCCAAATGCAAAGTTGCTCAACAGCAGCGGCGCGGAAGGTATCGGCAGCACCGAGATAAACCTTTTTGCCAGCATTCTTGAACTGATAAGCAAGTTTGCCGATGGTAGTGGTTTTGCCAACACCATTTACACCCACAACAAGTATAACGTAAGGTTTATGGTCGGCAGGGAGATCCCAATTATCGTTATCCTCAGTATGGTTTTCGCTCAAAAGAGACGCAATCTCGTCGCGAAGAATGCCATTGAGCTCGGAAGTAGAAACATACTTATCGCGAGCCACACGCTCCTCGATACGCTCAATGATTTTCAAGGTGGTATCAACGCCGACATCGCTGGTGATAAGGACTTCTTCGAGGTTGTCGAGCACATCGTCGTCGACTTTAGACTTACCAGCAATAGCACGTGTCAACTTAGAGAAAACACTCTGCTTGGTCTTCTCAAGACCCTGATCGAGAGTCTCCTTCTTTTTCTTGTTAAATAAGCCAAATATTCCCATATACTATAAATTTGGTACAAAATTATACAAAAAACACGACATATCAAAACTAATCAGTTGATTTTTGCGTATTTACATTACTCTAACCACTCTAATGCCTGTCTGCGATTTCTGAGAAAGCATGTAATCGCGGAATAGTTTTGATTCGACCACAACCTTATGGCGAAGTTGAGAGGCATTGAGAAGATGGAGTCCGTCTTTATGCCAAACGGCGATTCCTATATGGCTGGTATCTAACCCCTTCTTACTGGTGAGCATAACGAGGATATCGCCATCGTGGATGGTGCGACGGAGCAACGAGGAGTTGTCGATGGAGCGTTTGGGGATGTAGCGAAACTTGCGACCGTTGAGAGCTTTTTCGCCTGCTCTGACCTCGGCAATGGCAGACTTATTACCCTTGAGCATCGGATAAAGGTTGACATGGGTGGTCATGAAATCGATGTTGAGGGTTTGTAGAGCCGTGAAAGGTTTGGAAGCCGAGGTGACCTCTTTGACAAAGCCAAGCGAAGAATTGTCGTCTATCCATTGGGTGAAATAATGCAGGCGAGAGGGGTAAGATACTCGCCCCTGACGATAGCGCACAAGGCGAAGATAGTGGCAATAGTCGGCAAAGGACGTTTTGCCATTCTTGGCGCAGAGAGTAAGTGCAAGAGAGGTTTCAACAAAGGTGGTGCAGTCGAGCTGACGGAGGTTGACGATTAATCGTTCGGTCTTGTTGCGCTCGAGAGTTTTAGCCACATAAGGCACACCACAGAACTGCTTGCCAAAATAGGTCATCCAATTGGTGGAAGATTTTAGGCGTGAAGCTTCGCGCAGAAGTTTGACAACCTTTGTTGAGTCTGCTTTACTATAATCGACATCAGCCAAGGAATAAGAATAAGCCTTTGGAGAGACCTTGGTGAAGGAATAAGCCTTAGGAGCGGAAAGCAGAAAAAAGAGAAATAAAAAAGAATAGATACGAGTCATTGTAATTACCAAAAATTAAATCCTATATAAACATTCACGCTACCAAAAATGGTGTTGGTACGGAACTGTTTCTTCTTATAGTTATAAGTATGGAATATGGCACTTGCACCATAATACCAGCGCATATTGTTCCACACAAGTCCGAAGCGTGCGACACCATCAAGATTAATATTCTTGAAATCGAAATCGCGAAGGAAAGTGCCGCTATTGGCAACATCGGCTTTGGCTCGCTTGTAGCTCATAGCCAGCGAGAGCGAGGCGTCAAAGAGCCAGTTGCGAGCAAACACCCAGTTGTAAGCATAGCCGCCCGAAATGGAATAATCGAGGAATTCTGCCTTATCGAACATGAGGGCAGAATCAATCTTTGTTGTAGCTATTTCGGTGCCCAGTTTGTCTTCAGCAAGACGCTGAAGTTTGTTCCAATCGATGTCGATGGAATGCTTGGTGTAGCCAATGCCAACGAGCGGACTGCCAGCTGAGCGACGCTGAATGGTGCTCTGACTGTAAGCAGCTGGATATGAGAACTTTTTGTGATTAAAGATATAGTAAAGATTAAAGCCCTTGACACTTGCTTTGAATCCATCGAAGTTTACTCCCCCCATGGCACGAGTGTCGATATCGTTGCCAAGATGCATGGAGCGAATTTTGTAGTTATCTCCAGTTTTACGATAGAACAAGTCGACGCCTATCTGATTACTATAGAGCGAGAGGTCGAAATCCTGACGATTGTCGCTACCGCGAAGGTGGGTAAAGTCGATGGTGTAGCCAAGGAATATCCATTGCCAGCCAATATAAGGACCAATCTTATAAGATGGTTCGGGAGCAAAATCTATGGTTTGTCCGCTCTTGCTAATAAGTTCGTAGCGCTCGAAGGTGTTGGTGTTTTGAAGCATAGCGGTGAAATTATACTTCTGCTTCTCGATATAATTAGTATCTACACGCGAAAAATCCTTCAGTTTATCATGCAGACGACGCAGAAACCCCTTCTTCTTTTTCACCGCAGACATAGGCAAAATTTCTGCAGGCGCTGGTAAACTATCTACAATAGAGATAGTTGCAACGCTGTCTGTAGCATTGCCTAAATCATGGTGTGCAAAGACAGAAAATGGGAAGCACACCAACAAGGATAGCAAACAAAGAAGGATGGAGAATTTCTTCATCAATAATTAGTATTTGCCTAATATTCTGTCCATTACCCAATTTACAGGAGTAGCACTAACGCTGGTACACTCACAAACGCCAATGCCCTGAAGATGACGAGTAACCTCAGTGATTATTGGTAGCTGAACATAAGGAGGATTTGGCACAGTGATACGCCTGTCGCCCTTGCTTGTGACGAGATGGATTGGGTCGTAGTTGAACACAGAAAACGACACCATACCCTTTTCGCCAATGACCTCGATGCGGTCTTCCTTGGCACTATCATGACCAACAAAACACCAGCTGCCAGAGCCTGGCAACCCGTTTTGGAACATGAAAGCTGCAGAGATAGTGTCTTCGGCTTTATACAGATTGGCACGGTTGGCATAATAGCCATGAGCGCGAGTGATAACGCCAAAGATATGTTGCAAGAGGTCGAGCTGATGAGGAGCAAGATCGTAGAAATAACCACCACCGGCAATATCGGGCTGCAATCGCCAAGGTAGCTTGTCGGGAGTATTATAGTCGAGATCGCGAGGAGGCACAGAGAAGCGCACCTGCACATTTATGACCTTACCGATTTCGCCCTCGTCGATAATATGTTTTACACGCTGGAAATATGGCAGATAGCGACGATAGTAGGCCACGAAACAAGGCACTCCCGTTTGCTCAGAGATACGGTTGATGCGAATGCAGTCTTCATAGCTTGCCGCCAAAGGTTTTTCTACATACACAGGTTTGCCAGCCCTCATAGCCATAATAGCAAAGGTGGCATGGCTTGAAGGAGGAGTGGCAATATAAATGGCATTTACATCAGGATCGTCGATGAGCGACTGAGCATCCTTATACCATTTGCGGATGTGATGGCGCTCAGCATACGAGCGAGCCTTTTGCTCCGAACGACTCATCACGGCTACTACCTGCGAGCCTTCGATACTATTGAAAGCAGGGCCAGACTTTTTCTCTGTAACCTCACCACATCCTATAAATCCCCAATTTATCTGTTTCATACTTACATTTTATTTGACCACAAAATTACAAAAAACTATTCATTTATCTATCCAAATATGTTTTTTTTATTAACTTTGCAGAAAATACACAATATTAAATATGGAAATAACAAAGTCGGAATACGTAATCTCCGCCCCTAACGTGAATATGTGCCCTAAGGACACTAAGCCTGAGTATGCTTTCATAGGCCGTTCGAACGTAGGAAAATCAAGTTTGATAAACATGCTGTGTCGCCATAAAGGATTGGCTAAGACATCAGCAACTCCAGGAAAGACTCTTCTGATAAACCATTTCATCATAAACAACCAATGGTATTTGGTGGACCTGCCAGGCTACGGATACGCCAAGCGCTCAAAGAGTGTGCAGAAGAAATTGGAGCAGATGATTTCGGGATACATTTTGCAACGCGAACAGCTGATAAACCTGTTTGTGCTTATTGACGTGCGCCACGACCAACAGAAGATAGACCGCGAATTTATAGACTGGTTGGGCGAAAGCGGTGTGCCTTTCTCTATCATCTTTACCAAAGCCGACAAGGTGAGCATGCCTAAAGCAAAGGAGAATGCTAAGAAATGGATGGATGCACTGAAGGACACTTGGGAGGAGCTTCCACCTTATTTTATTACTTCGAGCGAGAAAGCAATTGGACGCGACGAAGTGTTGGATTATATAGAAAGCATAAATAAAACGCTGGAATAAGAATCATGGCAACACAAACTCCATTTCTCGACGTGCAACATCTGACCAAGAGTTTTGGTGCAGATGTGCTATTCGACGACATTTCTTTTTCTATAGCTGAAGGACAGAAGGTTGGTCTTGTAGCCAAAAACGGTACGGGCAAGACTACCCTACTCTCTGTTTTGACAGGAAAAGAAGGTAAAGATAGCGGCGACATTATTTATCGCAATGACATAAAGATAGGATACTTAGAGCAAACACCAAAGTTCGACCCCAACGAGTCGGTGCTGGATGCTTGCTTTAATCATCATGGCGACCCAGAAAAGGTGTTGAAGGCTAAGCAGGTGTTGACACAGCTGAAGATTAGAGACCTGGAGCAACCTATGGGACAGCTATCAGGAGGACAGCAGAAGCGTGTGGCATTAGCGAATGTGCTAATCACAGAGCCCGACTTCATAATCCTGGATGAGCCTACCAACCACCTTGACCTCGATATGATAGAATGGTTGGAGGGTTTTCTGAATCGTGGCAACAAGACGTTGCTTATGGTTACTCACGACCGATTCTTCTTAGACCGTGTGTGCAATATCATCTTGGAACTCGATGATCGCACAATTTATCAATATCGTGGCAACTATGCTTACTATCTGGAAAAACGACAGGAACGCATAGACAACCGCAGAGCTGAGATTGCAAGAGCAAACAACCTTTATCGCACAGAGCTGGAGTGGATGCGACGTATGCCACAGGCTCGCGGACATAAGGCAAGATATCGTGAGGAAGCTTTCTACGACTTGGAGCGTGTGGCAAAACAGCGCATCGAGGAACGACAGATTCGACTGAAGGCAAGCAATGTGTATATTGGATCTAAGATTTTTGAATGCCAATATGTATCGAAATCATTCAACGATAGCGACCACGAGGTGGTGATACTGAAGGATTTCTATTACAACTTTGCACGATTTGAGAAGATGGGTATCGTAGGTAACAACGGTACAGGAAAGTCGACTTTTATAAAAATGCTGCTTGGACAGGTGGCTCCGGATAGTGGACGATTCGACATCGGTGACACCGTGAGGTTTGGATATTTCTCGCAAGAGGGATTGAAGTTTGACGACCAACAGAAGGTTATCGATGTGATAAAAGATATTGCGGAATACATCGACCTTGGGTCGGGCAGACACATGACGGCAGCACAATTTCTGCAATATTTCATGTTCACACCTCAGCAACAGCAGAACTATGTGTATAAGCTCAGCGGTGGCGAACGAAGAAAGCTGTATCTGTGTACGGTGTTGATGAAGAATCCAAACTTCCTTGTGCTCGATGAGCCAACCAACGACCTTGACATTCAGACTCTGCAGGTGTTGGAAGAATATTTGCAGGATTTCCCAGGCTGCGTAATCGTGGTGAGCCACGACCGCTATTTCATGGATAAGGTAGTAGACCATTTGTTGGTTTTCAAGGGCGAAGGCGAGATTAAAGATTTTCCTGGCAACTACACACAATATCGCGAATGGCAGAAGTTGCAGACTAAAGAAGAGGCTGAAAAGGCACCAAAGGCTGAGGCTAAGGTGGCTAAGAAGCCAACAAACAGCAATAACACCACAGAGCGCAAGAAGCTGTCGTTTAAGGAGAAGAGAGAGTTTGAGCAACTGGAAAAAGACATCGAACAGCTGGAAACAGAGAAGAAAGCCATAGAGGAGGCTCTAAGCTCAGGAACGATAAGCGTAGACGAAATAACAGAAAAAAGTATACGACTGCCTAAACTGCAGGATGAGCTCGACGAGAAGACAATGCGCTGGCTCGAACTGTCGGAAAGGGCATAAAAAAAATAGCATTATGAAAACAACACCAGTGCTGCTGCTCACAGGATATCTTGGCAGCGGCAAAACTACCTTGGTAAACAGGATTCTAACAAACAAACGCGGTATTAAGTTTGCTGTTATCGTCAACGATATTGGCGAAGTGAATATTGATGCCGACTTGATTCAGAAAGGTGGCATAGTAGACCAAAAAGACGACTCGCTGATGGCTCTGCAGAATGGCTGCATTTGCTGTACGCTGAAGATGGACCTCGTGGGTCAGCTTCGCGACATCACCAATATGGAGCGTTTCGACTACATTGTTATCGAGGCAAGCGGAATCTGCGAGCCTGCACCTATTGCACAGACCATTTGCTCGTACCCTTCGATGGGACCAGAATTCATACAGCATGGCATTGCGAAGCTCGACTGCATAGTAACTGTGGTGGATGCTCTGCGTATGCTCGACGAATTTGATGGCGGAAACGACCTACTGAAGAAGAATCTTGAGGAAGACGACATCGAGAACTTGCTGATAGAACAGATAGAATTCTGCAACATGATTCTGCTGAATAAAGCAAGTGAGGTTTCGCCTGCCGACCGCGAAAAGCTTCATCAGATTATTCGTGGTTTGCAGCCAAAAGCTGAAATCATAGATTGCGACTATGGAGATGTAGACCTCGACAAGATTATCAACACCAATATGTTTGACTTCAACTCGGTAGCGACTTCAGCAACATGGATTAGCGAGATTGAGAAGCATCACGATGAGGAGGAGCATCATAACGACGATGAGGATGAACACGAACACCATCATCACGACCATGAGGAGGAGCATGAGGAGCATCATCACGATCATGAGGATGAACACGAGCATCATCATCACCATCATCATGACCACGACAACGAAGGTGGCGAAGTTGAGGAGTATGGTATTGGCACATTTGTATACTATCGTAGACAGCCAATGTATCTTGGTAGATTCGACGACTTCGTAGCTCGCTTATGGCCAAAGAACATTATTCGCTGCAAGGGAATCTGCTATTTCAACGATGAGCAGCAGACTTGCTATTTGTTTGAACAGGCTGGACGACAGGTGAAGCTAACAAATGCAGGACAATGGTATGCGACAATGCCTGCAAACGAATTGGCAGACCTTATGAAGCGTGAACCAGGATTGGTGCGCGACTGGGATGAGCGCTACGGCGACCGCATGCAGAAGCTTGTGTTTATTGGTCAGAAACTGGATAAGCAAGCCATTACCGACATGCTCGACGCTTGCTTGGTAAAAGAATAAAAATGATACAAATAATGAATGCCTAATGCCGCTATGGTGGTTTAGGCATTCATGATCTTATATCAAATATATGAATACAGAATACGAGAAGATGCTCGCTGGCGAAGAATATTTTGCTGCCGACGATGAACTAATTGTGTTGCTTAATGAATGTAAGGATGCTTGCTGGGAATACAACCAAATACGCCCAACGAAGTTGAAAGAGCGAAACGAGAAGATACAGCAGATTCTTGGTAAGAGCGACGACGACACCTTCGTAAACCAACCATTCTATTGCGACTATGGCAAGCATATTCGCGTAGGCAAAAGATTCTTTGCCAACTTCAATCTCGTGGTGCTTGATGAAGCTTACGTAACTATTGGCGACGACTGCTTCATCGGTCCTAACGTGAGTATCTATACTGCTTGCCACAGCACAGACCCAACGGAACGTAACTCTCGCAACGAATGGGCACGACCTGTAACTATAGGCAACAATGTTTGGATTGGTGGGTCAACAACTATTCTGCCTGGTGTAACTATTGGCGACAACGTGACAATAGGAGCAGGAAGCGTGGTGGTGAAGGATGTGCCATCAGGAGTTGTTGCTGTGGGCAATCCTGTGAAAGTTATTAAAAAGATAAAAGGGTAAAAAGGTAAAAAAGTAAAAAGAGCGACCTTGATGTTTGTGATTATAAACACCAAGGTCGTTTTTTATTTTATACTTTGATTTTGGAACTAAATTGTTTATTCTAAATCTTGTAACCACAAAGCACTTGCTGCATCAGAAGGCATGCGCCAATCGCCACGAGGGCTAAGGCTACAACTACCTACCTTTGGTCCGTCAGGCAGACAGCTACGCTTGAACTGCTGAGCAAAGAAGCGGCGGCAGAATATCTTAAGCCAATGGAGAATAACCTCGTCGGTAAACTTACCTTCGAATGCCTTGTTGGCAAGGATGCGAATTTTCTTTGGACGGAAACCATGACGAAGGAAATAGTAAAGGAAGAAGTCGTGGAGTTCGTATGGACCCACGAGGTCTTCGGTCTTCTGCTCTATTTCTCCATTTTCGTTTGCAGGGATAAGTTCAGGACTGATTGGAGTGTCGACGATGTCGTGGAGCGTCTTGGCAGAAGCTTCGTCGAGCTCGTCGGCAATAGTGAATACGAGATGCTTGATGAGAGTCTTAGGCACACATGCATTAACACCATACATCGACATGTGGTCGCCATTGTAAGTAGCCCAACCCAAAGCAAGTTCCGAGAGGTCGCCAGTACCAATAACCATACCACCAAACTTATTGCTGAGGTCCATAAGAATCTGCGTACGCTCACGAGCCTGCGAATTCTCGTAGGTAATATCATGAATATTAGGATCGTGACCAATATCCTCGAAATGCTGCATTACACTCTTGGCAATAGAAATCTCGTAGGATGTTACTCCAAGAGAATTCATAAGGTCTACAGCATTATTGTGAGTACGGTCGGTAGTGCCGAAGCCTGGCATCGTGACACCGATGATACCCTTGCGGGGTAGTTGCAACTTGTCGAAAGCACGAACGCAGACGAGCAAGGCAAGTGTAGAATCCAAGCCACCACTAATACCGATGATAACCCGCTTGCAAGAAGTATGCACAAGACGCTTAACAAGACCCATAGACTGGATGTCGATGATTTCTTGGCACGACGCCTGCATATTGCTGTCCTTTGGAATGAAAGGCTGTGGATCGACATCACGCTCGAGAACAAAGTCGCGTTGGCAAGCAGAATGCATGTCAACAAGACGAATGTTGGTGCCTATCATGCTACGCTGAGCATTGGTGTAAGTGGTATTTGCACGACGATCGCCACGCAGACGCTCTACGTCAATCTGAGTGGTGATAAGCTGATCTTCCATTGCGAAACGCTGTCCCTCAGCAAGCAAAGAACCATTCTCGTAAATGAAAGCATGACCACCATAAACAAGGTCTTGAGTACTCTCACCGAATCCTGCAGAAGCATAAACGTAGCCTGTAATGGTACGAGCACTCTGCTGTTTCAAGAGGCTCATAAGATAGTGGCGCTTACCAATAAGTTCGTTGCTTGCAGAGAGGTTGAAGATGATATCAGCTCCTGCGAGAGCAAGATGATTACTTGGAGGAGTTGGAGCCCAAACATCCTCGCAAATCTCGATACCAAACTTCACGCCATCTGAAGTGCAGAATATCAGAGGGTCGGAAGAAATAGGTATCTTGTTGCCTGCAACACGAACCTCTGCAGCACGAAGGTCTTGAGCCGACGAGAACCAACGCTTCTCATAGAATTCGGAATAGTTAGGGAGGTAAGTCTTAGGCACAACACCCATAACCTGGCCAGCCTGGATGACTACAGCACAATTCAGAAGTAAGTCGCCAACAGCAAGTGGCAAACCCACGATAGAGATGACACGCAACTTACGAGTGAAATCAAGCAACTGAAAGATTGCAGTCTCAGAAGCTTGCAAGAGAAGTTCTTGACGGAATAGGTCTTGACAAGTGTAGCCTGTAAGACAGAGTTCAGGGAATGTGATAATCTCTACTCCATGCCCTTCGGCTTGCGCTATTAGCGACTCTATTTTCTTTAGGTTGTACTGACAGTCAGCAACCTTGACTGTAGGAACGGCTGCTGCCACTTTAATAAATCCGTATTGCATAAAGCGTAGTATTGATAGTTTATATTATTTAATCGTAACCTGTGTGGCACCATATCCATATTCCTGGAAGCTGGCATCCTGATAGATGTAGTGCTTGTAACGATATTGTAGGTCGTTGACAATAGCACGTCGCAACACGCCCTCGCCCTTACCATGGATGAAAACGATGCGCTGTTGCTTCTTATTCTTATATTGAGCAAGCGTTTCACGGAATTTTGTCATCTGATAATTAAGAATGTCGGCAGAAGTCATACCGGTAGTAGAATCGAGTAATGAGTCGATATGAAGGTCGACAACAACCACATCCTCATCGCCACGACGCTTCACGACGAATGGGTTGCCATGCTTCTTGCCATCGTCATAGCGTCGCACGTAGCCATCATTATTGCCATTATCAGCTTGCGAGTTGGTGTTAGATTCTGCATTAGCCGACTTATACATCTCTTGCTTCAACTTCTTAGCATCAACAACGAGCGAACGAATAGGTTGGTCGTTCTCTACAATATTATATATAAGAGCTGGCGACTCGAAATAGATGTTTTCAGTAAAGGTGTGAAGCTTATAGAATTTAACACCATCAATACGGAACTGAACATCGATAGCAGGCTTTAAGACAAACGACTTTTCGCGCTTATAAGCAAACATTTGGATGCAAACACGCGATAAAGAGTCGAGGTCTTCTTTGCCTATTTCCTCTATGTAAGCCTTGGTGTTTGGCTCAACTTCGCCCTGTGAAAATACTGACCAGTTGGCACCATCGGCAGTAAGCATTACATAGTTGATGAAATAATTGGAGTCGTTGACAAAGTAGAGGTCGAAACGAGTTGTTGTCACCTCGTTGATGTTGACAGGAACGAAAGCCAAGCAAGCGGTAAGCAAGTTGCCACCTTTGCGCTCTTCTACAGGCGCACGATAGGTAATCTCCTTATCGAGGTCAACAGTATCAAACTCTGCAGCCGATGCTTCGTTGGCAACATCTTCCTGTCCTGCATGCATCATAGCCTTGATAGAGCGACCATCGCTCATAGCCTGCTGCTTGCTTTCAGCTTGCTGCATCTTTGCTGTGAGAGCATTGCGAGAGTTGTAATCGTCGCTCTGTACAACAACAACATCATTTATGCGCATTGGAATCTCGAAGCCATCTTCGTCTTCTACCAACACAATATCTTTACCTTGGAAGCCAGCAACTTTGCCGCCTCCCATTTCGCTGAGAAATCTAACTTTATCTCCTATTTTCATGTTTCTTTCTGTTTTAAGGTTTTAAAATTGGGAAGAGAAAGGGGGAAGGAAAGGAAAAGGGATAGGGAATGCGAAAGCGAAAGGGAAAGCGACGCAGCCGAGCTGCGACGAACCCAACCCTATTCTTAGCTCTTCGTTCTTCACTCTTCACTCTTCACTTAGATTCTTCACTTACTACGGGATGAGGATTGAACTATCGCCATAGCTGAGAAAGCGGAAATCGTGAGAGAGGGCATAGTCGTAGACATTACGCCAATCGCCTTTGAGGAATGCGCTCACGAGAAGCAAAAGCGTAGACTGAGGCTGATGGAAGTTTGTTACCAAAACCTTCACTATCTTATATTCATAACCTGGAGCAATGATAATCTGAGTACTTGAATGTAGAGTCTTGAGATTATTCTTGTCGAGCCATGCTATGATGTTAGAAATTGCTTTCTGAGGAGTAATACCATCAATGAGGTTTCCACCTACGGGAGTACCATCAGCTTTTTCGTATGGCTCCCATTGGCAGACATGCAAATCTTCCTCTGCAGCATCAGGGTTTGCCTCCAATTTCACACCCATATAATACAAGCTCTCAAGGGTGCGCACACTCGTAGTACCAACAGCAATGGCACAACAATCATAGTCGAGCAAAGTCTTGAGAGTGTCTCTACGCACACAAACGTATTCTGTATGCATGGTATGGCCATCAATCTCCTCGCTCTTAACAGGCTTAAAGGTTCCGGCACCAACATGCAAAGTTAATTCTTCACGACGAACACCAGCAGCATCAATGGCAGCAAGCACCTTGTCGGTGAAATGTAAGCCTGCAGTAGGTGCAGCCACACTACCCTTTATCTTTGAATAAACAGTCTGGTAAGTCGTCTTATCGCTATCTTGAGTTTCACGATTCAAATAAGGAGGAATTGGCAACTCGCCAACAGCATCAAGAATCTCGGCAAACGACACCTGAGGATTATCCCATGCAAAGTCTACCCAATAGTTTGTACCCCCACTCTTTGCGTCGATGATGTCTCTACGCATTGTGGCTTTGAAGTTGATGGTAGAGCCAGCAACATCAAAAGTGCGCACGAGCGAACCTTCCTTCCATTTCTTCAAATTGCCAACCATACACAGCCATGAGCATTCGCCACGAGTTTGGAACATCAGCTCATAATCTGTTGGCGCTGCAGGTTCCATAAGGAACACCTCTATCAATGCTCCCGTCTCTTTGCGGAAGTGCATACGTGCCTGAATCACCTTGGTATTGTTGAATACCATGAGTGATTTCTGAGGCAGATATTTAGGAAGATTATAGAATATATCGTCAGATATTTCGCCATGACGATAAATAAGCAACTTACTTGTGTCGCGAGGCGAAACAGGGAATTTTGCTATACGACTGTCTGGCAAGTCGTAGTTGTAATCACTAATATGAATATGTTTTGTTTCCATGATTTCAGAATAACATAATTTCTTTTATTGCTGCGGTTGTTTATAACAGCGGAATTATTATAATCAATATATAAAGTAAGCCAATCACTGTGAGCACCATGTCAATATCGGTAACACTATAACCAGTAGCAGAATATTGAGTTGATACATAATTAAAATTGGAACTTATCTTAAAAAACAGTTTGCGACTAAGCAGATAAAACAATACTGCAATGACAGCACCAACCAACAAGCCTACCACAATATCAGAAGGATAGTGAGCACCAAGGTAAATTCGCGAATAGCAATTCAGCAACGACCATGATATCATGGCAAAAGAGAATAGTCTGTTCTTTACCCATAGACTAAAATACAACGCCAATGAGAAGGTGTTGGCAGCATGAGCAGAGAAGAAACCATATTTGCCTGGGCGATAGTCGTCGACTACATCTACTGCATATTTTATCAAAGGGTCGCTCGATGGTCGCCAGCGTTCAACCAAAGGTTTTGCTATGAAGTCGGCTGCTATAGTGGAAAGCAATACGCAACCTATGGCACAAGATGTAAAGATAACAATCTGCGCCATCGACTCGTTGTTTTTAATCACCAACAATAACAGAGCAATATACAACGGAATCCAAGTAATGCCGTTGGTGATTACCATCATGATGCCATCAACGAACGACGAGTCGCTACCATTGAGCATCATGAATAATTGGGAATCAAAATCTATTAATGTCTGCATACCTGTGGTATATTATATTTCCTCTATTTGCGAAGTCTTGAGCCATCCCTCTCTGCCATCGGCAAGTTTGATGCCTCTCCATTGTTTCATACCTCTATCTGTGATGTCTACACGTGTACCCTCGTGGATAACGAAGACGTCAGTACCCGAAGCAGCAGGAGTCTTCTTTACATTCACTGTTGGCGCAATTACGATTGCTCCTTGCTTTGTCTCTAACTCATGCTTCTGCTGGAATGCAAAGAGATTGGCAAAAGCAAACAACAGCAAGAAGACTGCAGAGCCATAGAATCCCGATTTGCGTGCCCACATCTGTGGAGCAAACAAGAATACCAATATTAGCAACAAAGCCATTACAATAGAGACGATAGCTGTGTTAGCCCAACGGTCTACGCTTGTGAAATTGACAAGCGAATTATACCATGTCACAAAGAACATCTCTGTCTCAGGTGTTATCTTATCAATGGTCTTTGATCGTGCATACTGAAGATTGAAACGAATGTCGTTGTCGCCAGGCGATAGTTGCAAAGCACGCTCATAAGCGAGCAAAGCCTGAGTGATATTATCTGTGCGATAATAAGCATTTCCGAGATTATAATAAATCTCTGACGACACTCCTGTCTTTAATATCTCTTGATAATCCTTTATTGCCTGCTGATAGTTGCCCTTTGCATATTCATCGTCAGCATTCTGCTTAGTGATAGCATTTGCCGACAATGGCATGAGCATAAGTATCATCAATACGAAAGAAAAGCCAGAAGCTTTTGCCTTGTTAGATTTCTTCTTCATAACATTTTCTATCTCCATGATAGCAGTCATAGCACTCTCGAATGTCTTATTCATATTTCCCTCTGGGTCGCCAGGAGCAAATCGCATCATCTCGCAATCATCGATGGCACTAAGGAACTTGCTAATAGTATTGTCGTCAACATTATGCGACTGCAATTTCTCTGAGATATTTTCGCGCGAGAGTTTCTCGGCTGGCATATTTAGCTTGTCGCCTACATAACCCCAAAGTGCACGCAACACCTCATCGTAGAATTCGTTTGTCTTTCCTACAAGCATCAGCTTGTTTGCCTGACGTAAACGCTTGGTTGCAATCTTGTTAGCCTTCTTACCTTTCTTCTTCACTAAGTCGGCATTATCGATAGCACGCTTGCGGAATATTACGAGCAAAGCCACAAATGCAGCAAAAGGAATTAATAGCGACATCAAGTAGCCAACGGAACCAAAGAAGAAATTGTCTACAGAATGTAATTCTGCTTCTCCCTTCTTAATATCCTTGATATCCTTAGGCTGATCTTTGCTGTAGTCTACAACAGAAGAGCGCGAACCATCGCCCTTTGCCACTTCAATCTCGAAGCTTTGAGTCTTTATAGTCTTGTATTGATTGAGCGATGTGTCATAATAAGTAAGCTCTACAGGCGGGATTGTATAATGCCCCTGATTGCGAGGCACAGCAAGAATATCATAAATCATGTTGCCCTCAAGACCGTTGGAAGTAAGCTTTGTCTTATCAGTTACCTTTGGATCATATTTGTCCCAATCCTTAGGGAAGTTTACAACAGGCTGCTTGATGAGTTTCAAGTTGCCAATACCACCCACAACGATTCTTAGCGACAATGGGTCGCCAGCCTTTAGTTCATTCTTATTAAGCTGAGCAGAAATATTAAACTTACCCACTCCACCCGAGAAGTTGGCAGGTTTATGTGGCAATGGCAATACATCAATCTTGATAGAAGGAGCCACGATATTACGTTTCACCTCTACATAACCAGAACCACCATTAAAGAAAGCCTCGAAAGGATCTACAGAACGATTCTGCTGAACCACGATACCCTTGAAGGTGATGCTTGGAATCTCCATTTTTCCTGTCATCTGAGGATACATCACATACTGACTCCAAGTAACAGTACGATATGGTTTACCATTAACTCGTTCGATATGGAAACTCTTCTGCTGTGGCAAAGGTATTTCCTGAGTATGGAAACCTGTGAGCTCAGGCATCTTACCTTCGAGCTGTGTCAGGTCAACGAGAGTATAAACCTTATATGTGAGCAAGATAGGTTCCTGCTCATACACCTTCTTCTTATTGGCGCTAACCTTTATAAACAGGTCTCTACCCGAGATTGCACTTCCTGCAGCCTTCATATGTGGCTGATAGTTGTCATCTTCGTGCATCTTTGGTGAATTGTTGCCACGTCCTTGTGCCGAACCAACCACAGTCACCTTAGCAGGTCTTGAAGAAATCTGCTTGCCGCCTACCCTTGCGTGTGCTGCAGGAATATTGTATACACCACTCTTTGCAGCATACAAAGTATAAGTGTAAGTAATCGATGACGATGACGAAGTATGACCATTCACCATCTGGAAACTTGACTCAGAAGAGGTGTAAGGACCAGCTATCACCTCTACGACATCAGTAGAATGTAATCCAGAACGGAAATCGTCAACATCTTGTGTTGTCACCTTGAAAGAGACACGGAAGTTTTCTCCCGCCTCCACTCTCGAAGGAGTCGACACACGGATAACCTGCGAAAAGCATGCACAGGCAATAAATAGACATATAAGTAATATACTACTTCTTTTCATACTCATTTTTTCATACTCATTAGCAAATTACCAGTTTTGATCAAGTTTACGACGTTGTGGCTGCTGTTGCTTCTGCTTTAACCTCTGCTGTGTAGCCTTCTCTTCCTGCATTGCAGCATTAAGCATTTGTTCAGCATTCTCTTTACTCATCTGTTGTTGAGGTTGCTGCTGCTTCTGTTGCTTGTCGTTCTTTTGTTTATTTTGTTTTTGCTGTTGCTCTTTTTGCTTGTTTTTATTCTTATCTTCTTTTTTATTCTGATTCTTGTCGTTCTTCTTCTGATTCTTCAGCTGTCGGCGACAAAGCTCAAGGTTGTATCTTGTCTCATTGTCAGAAGGATTATTTCTCAAGCTCTCCTTATAAGCCTCAATAGCCTCAGAAAACATCTGATGCTTCTGGCAAATCACACCCATGTTATGGTAAGCCATAGCCTTACGGCGCTTGCTTGTTTCTGCTTTGCCAGCATTCTCAAACTGAACAATTGCTGCCGAGTCTTTCTGCTGCTGCAATAGTGCACAGCCAAGGTTGTAAGAAGCCTGAGTGTTGCGAGAGTTTGCCGAAAGAGCTTTGCGATATTCAGCTTCAGCCTTAGCAAACTGCTGTTGACGATATAGTCTGTTTCCATTACGAATAAACTTACGATCGGCTTGTGCAGATGCTGTTAGTGCAAATGCCGACATCAGCAACAGCATGACGCTCTTATATAAATATGAGTAGATCTTTAACATAATCTAATATAAATCTTTAGCAAATAAACTATCAAACGTATTGATGGCATTATCGCAACCAAGCGTTATTTTCTTTTGAATAGTTTTATCTTTCCAAGAGTTGGATTCTTAACTTCCAACAGGCATACTTCTATTATGAGAAGCAATATCACAAGAATGCCGAAAGCCTGGAATTGTTCATCAAACTCGCTGTAAATAACAGAGTCAGTTTCGCCACGCTGTAGCTTTGCCAAACCTTCGTTCAAATCTTCTTGCGCATCGCTTGTATTGTCTACATGAATATATGTGCCACTACCTGCCTGAGCAATCTCTCGACACATCTGTGTGTTCAATGCCGACATCACAGTTTCGCCTCGCGAGTCGGTCATATATCCACCATTTGCCATTGGGATAGGTGAACCCTTAGGGTCGCCAATACCAAGCACAAACACGTTGATACCTTTCTTATAAGCAGCGGCTGCAGCCTCTTTGGCTCCACCCTCATGGTCTTCGCCATCGGTAATAACGATAATGGCGCGACCCACTTTATCTTGCTTGGTAAAACTCTTTGTTGCCATATCTATGGCGCGAGCAATATCTGTACCCTGAGTAGCAATAAGCGAAGGGTCGATATTAGAAAGAAACATCTTAGCCGAAACATAGTCGCTGGTGATAGGAAGCTGCACAAAGGCATCGCCTGCAAACACCACAAGACCAATCTTATCGTTGGTAAAGTTGTCGATAAGGTTTTCTATCATCATCTTCGACTTGTCTAATCGGCTTGGCACAACATCCTGCGCCAGCATAGAGTTCGAGATATCCAAACAAATGATGGCTTCAATGCCGTTGCGTTTCTCGCGTGATATCTTGCTTCCCATCTGCGGACGTGCAAGCAGCAACACCAACATGGTGTAGGCAGCAACAAGCAGATAGAACTTCACCGTAGGGCGATACTTCGAAACATCAGGCATCAGTTGCTTGAGCAAAGCATAGTCGCCCAAAGCATTCAGCTTCTTTTTCCTTATGCGCCACAAAGCAAGTCGCAGCAATACCAAGGCTGGTACTGCCAACAACATATATAGGTATATAGGATCTTCAAATCTCAGCATAATCAATTTATTTTATGATGCTTAAGGTATTCTCCTTAAAACAGTATTGCGCAACAATATCTCCAACAGCAACAACAACACAGCAACCATAGCAAATGGCTGATAAGCCTCATATCGCTTAGAGAACTTCTTAACGTTCATCTTGCTCTTTTCGAGTTTGTCGATATCGTGGTAAATCTGTTGCAGTTCCTTGTTGTTTGTAGCTCGATAGAAGTTACCATCAGTAAGTGCAGCTATCTCTGAGAGAGTCTTATTGTCAATCTCTACAGGGATATTAACATACTGCACGCCACCAGCTACTGGCATTGGGTAGCGTGCCACCTTATTGGTTCCTACACCAATAGTATACACTCTGATGCCCAAGCTCTTAGCAATTTGTGCAGCTGTGATAGGAGAAATGTCGCCACGGTTGTTAGAACCATCGGTAAGCAAGATTACCACCTTGCTCTTAGCCTTGGAATCCTTTAATCTGCTAACGGCATTAGCCAATCCCATACCAATGGCTGTACCATCCTCGATAAGTCCAATAGCTGCCATATCGGTACGAACATTCTGCAGCAGGTTGAGCAAGCTGGCATGATCGGTGGTCATTGGACATTGAGTAAACGACTCGCCTGCAAAGATGGTAAGACCGATATTGTCGGTAGGACGGCCGCTTATAAATTCTGCAGCCACGTCCTTAGCAGCTTCCATACGGTTTGGTCGCAAATCTTCAGCAAGCATAGATGTAGAAACGTCCATAGCAAGCATAATGTCAATACCTTCTACAGTACGGCTACCCCAAGAGTTATGAGTTTGAGGACGAGCCAATACTATCACTACCAATGAGAAGACAATACATCTCAACACCATTGGTAGATGCACCAACCTCACCTTCCAGCTCTTTGGAGCATAAAGGTAAGCGAAGGTGTCGCTCATTCTCAATGTTGGTTCCTTTTTCTTGTTATCAAGGAAATACCATAATATATATGGAATCAACAATAACAGAAGCAGGAAATATTCTTTATTAGCAAAATCCATTGTTCGTTTAGTTCAAAAGTGAATACAAGTTATATGCCACATAAGCAACTGCCAAAACTATCATCACAGCCAAGCCATAGAGCAAGCCCTTGATGGTGATTCTCACAGAACGTTGCTTCTGCTCGTTTTCGCTAAGCTGTGGCACTATGCGCTCCTCGGTAGGCTGTCCCTCAACCTTTGTTTGGTCGATGAAGTTGATGGCATTCACGAGGTTCATATCGTTTTCGTTGATAAGCGTAGAATGCTTGGCAAACTTCACCAAGTCGGCAGTAGTAAAGAGTTCGCGCAATTCGTCAATCATAGTCTTGTCGCCATTGCTCTGCAGGCGGTCGATGATTTCTGACGAAGTCATCTCCTTAGCCGAGAATCCGAAACGCTCCTGGATATACTGACGAAGGGTGTCGGTAAGCTGAGTGTAGTAAGTCTTCTGATCTTCGCTTGTCTGCATGTGGTCGGCCTTAATCTTGTCAATAGCATTAAGAGCTTTCTGATGAGCAGGCACACGCTTAACGATTCTGATATGGGTAATAATAGGCTTGTTTTGCTTCAGACGTACCAATAGATAAATCATAGCAACTACAAGCAACCATAACAACACGCCAACAGCTATCACCCCACTCCAATCGCTCCACATGAAAGGATTGTCTTGAACATCCTTTGGTGGATAAAACTGGTTTGGATGAACTGTATCAACGTCTACTGTCAACACTTTAAGTGCCAAAGTGTTAGCAGCATATTGCTTACCATTCACTTTAACCTTCATTCCTGGTATAGGATAAAGCTTGTTATCGAAAGAAGTTAGGGTAAGCTTGCGAACTACTTTCACCATATCGTTGTCCAACGCCGAAGTGTCGGCATTGGTAATATCCACGATTTCTACACCAGGCACGAGATAAGTATTAGGCTTGAGTTCCGGCCACGAGATGGCGGCGCCCTTCTTGGCAGTAACCTCTACAAACATGTGAGCCTGCTCGCCTATTAGTATCTCGATAGAATCCATATTTGCTTGTACCGACACTTGCGCTGATGCCTTTTCCGACACCACACATGCAGCCAACAGCAGCAAATACGAGAATATTCTTGAAATAGTTTTCATTTCTTAAATCAATGTTAGTTGCGTTGCGCAAACAAAAGCATCATTGCCTTTACATAGTCTTCGTTGGTGGCTACGCTCGTCCAGTCAACCTTACTCTTAGCAAAGGTCTGCTTCAGTTCGCCTTCCTTCTGTATCCAGTATTTGGCATGTGCCATACGAAGTTTCTTGCTCGAAGTGTCGATATACATCTCATGACCTGTCTCGCCATCCTTAACCTTTAGCAAGCCTACATCCGGCAATCGTTTTGCCAATGGGTCGTAGACCTGTATAGCCACCAAGTCGTGCTTAGAGTTTGCTATCTGTAATGGTTTCAAGAAGTCGCCACGCTGATAGAAGTCGCTAAGCACAAAGGCTGTGCATCTGCGCTTCATCACTCTTGTCAGATACTCGAAAGCCATACTCAAATCGGTCTTCTTGCTCTGAGGCTCAAAGTTGAGCATCTCGCGAATAATATATAATATATGTTTGCGACCCTTCTGAGGAGGAATATATTTCTCGATACGGTCTGAGAAGAATATAACACCTATCTTATCATTGTTCTGAATAGCACTAAAAGCAAGAGTGGCTGCAATCTCAGTCACCATATCTCGCTTCATCTGCTTAGTGGTACCGAAGTCGAGCGAACCAGAAACATCGATTAAGAGCATCACAGTAAGTTCACGTTCTTCTTCAAACACCTTGACAAAAGGACGATGAAAGCGAGCTGTGACATTCCAGTCAATATCTCGAACGTCGTCGCCAAACTGGTATTCCCTAACCTCAGAGAAAGCCATTCCCCTACCCTTAAAGGCAGAATGATACTGACCCGCAAAAATGTTTTGGCTCAATCCGCGTGTCTTTATCTCAATCTTCCTGACTTTCTTTAAGATTTCTTGTGTATCCATAGTTATTCACTCTTCATTCTTCACTCTTTTCTCATTAAGGCACTTGCACCTTATTGATGATGCTTGAAACGATTTCTTCGCTTGTCACATTGCTTGCCTCAGCCTCATACGACAGACCGATACGATGGCGCATCACGTCGTGAGCCACAGCTCTAACATCTTCAGGAACCACATAGCCACGATGTTTGATAAATGCGTAAGCACGAGCAGCCTTAGCAAGGTTTATGCTGGCACGAGGACTTCCACCGAAGGTAATCATATCCTTCAATTCTGCAAGCTGATAGCGCTCTGGATAACGTGAAGCAAACACGATGTCGGCAATATACTGCTCAATCTTTTCGTCGAGATAAACCTGATTTACCACCTCGCGAGCCTTTACTATCTCGCTTGCTGTTGTAACAGGTGTAATCACAGGCGATGTGCCCTTGATATTATTGCGAACAATGAGTTTTTCTTCTTCAAGTGTAGGATAATCGATAATCACCTTGAGCATAAAACGGTCTACCTGTGCCTCTGGCAACTGGTAAGTACCTTCCTGCTCAATAGGATTCTGAGTAGCCATCACGAGGAATGGATTTGGGAGCGAGAATGTCTGTTCACCGATAGTAACCTGATGTTCCTGCATAGCCTCGAGCAAAGCACTCTGCACCTTAGCTGGAGCACGGTTGATTTCGTCTGCCAACACGAAGTTAGCAAACACAGGACCCTTCTTTACCTGAAATTTCTCCTCTTTCTGAGAATAAATCATAGTACCCACCACGTCGGCAGGAAGAAGGTCTGGAGTAAACTGTATACGAGAATAATCGGCATCAATGAGTTGTGCCAAGGTTTTAATAGCCAAAGTCTTAGCCAAACCTGGAACGCCTTCAAGAAGGATGTGGCCATCGCTAAGAAGTGAAATAAGGAGAGAGTCAACAAGGTGTTTCTGTCCAACAATAACTCTATCCATGCCAGTTACGAGATTAGTAACGAAGCCGCTCTGTTGTTCTATTCTAATGTTCAATTCACGGATATCAATAGATTCTGCCATGATAATGTGTTTTATTATAGTTCTACTTTGTTCTATTTTTTATTTTACGTGCAAAAGTACAACATTATTAATATTAAGGCAAAAGATAGTACATAAATTATATTAAAATAGGTAAGAGATTAATTTAATTATTGCTAACAACAACATCAAAACAGACTCCTTTTACACAGTCTACCAGTACCGATTTTAATGTAGCTAAGCTGGTACTGCAGTTTCAGTCTGCTGGTACTGGAGTATCACCTTGCTTACACTCCAGTAACACTAAGCTGGTACAGGCAATGCAATTTATCGCCTGTTTTATCTTAAAAAACAGATGATTACAAGGAAGTAAATATAAAGGCTAAATATCAATATTTGATAGTCAGATATTGATATTTAGCCTTTCATCATCCTACTTCTTTTTACCGAATTCTGGATCAATCTTGATTAGCGCTGCCATAATAAAAGTTACTATGCAGCAAGCCATGACTATTAGGAAAAACGACTGATAACCAACAGCTTCTTGCAACTGTCCGGCAAACAAGCCAGGTATCATCATCGAAAGAGCCATAAAGGCCGTGCAGAGTGCATAATGGGATGTTTTGTAGTTGCCACGACTATAGTAAATAAGATAGAGCATATAGGCAGTAAAACCAAAGCCATAGCCAAACTGCTCTACAAAAACGCAGGCATTGACAATATACAAATTATCTGGCAGGCAATAGCTTAGATAAATGTAGACAGCATCAGGCAAAGTGATAGCGCAAACCATTGGCCACAACCATTTCTTTAAGCCACCAACACCTGCGCATACACCTCCAATAATACCGCCAAGGGTTAGTCCGATAACACCAACGGTACCTTGCACCAAACCATATTGCTCGGCGGTAAGTCCCAAACCTCCAACGGCAGTATTGTCAACAAGAAACAAGGCTGAAACTTTTGCCAACAATCCTTCTGGCATACGATAAAGCAACATAAACAAAATACCTATGACGGTTTCTTTCACAGGGAATTTAGTGAAGAAATCTACAATTAGGCCCAACATACTCTTCTGTTCAGCTTCGGGTTCCAAGCATTGCTTGTTGCCTACAGAATCAGCTGTAGTTGCACCTTCTTTAACCCTTGGCAACACAGCACTATGCCAAAGCCAAAGAGCAACAAACAGAGCACAGGCACCGTAAAACATCAGACTCCACGACAGCGGAACAGACTGTCCAAATCGTTCTTGCAAAGCACCGGCAATCATTACGAGAACGCCAGAGCCAATAATTGTTGCCAAACGATAGAAGGTGCTACGAATACCTACAAACAACGATTGTTCATGCTCATCGAGAGCTATCATATAATAACCATCAGCAGCTATATCATGAGTAGCGCTCGAGAATGCCATTATCCAAAAGAAGAACAATGTTCCTTGAAGCCAAAAATTGGTAGGAATGGTGAAGGCTACGCCTCCTAATGCAGCTCCTATGAGTAGTTGCATTATGAGTATCCACCACCTTTTAGTCTTTACGAGGTCTACGAGTGGACTCCACAACGGTTTTATTACCCATGGCAGATATAGCCAAGAAGTATAAAATGTTATGTCAGCATTGCTAAGTCCCATCTGCTTATACAAAATCACAGAAATGGTCATCACAGCAACGTATGGTATTCCCTCAGCAAAATAGAGGGTTGGAATCCACGCCCAAGGAGAAGTTAGTTTTTTCATCTATATAATAATATGTATACGTTCTTATTTAATATTAGCACCTACAAAAGTATAAAAAACTTTTATTATCCTAAAGGATTTTAAGATTTTTCTTTTCCAATATCAAAATTTATTATTAAATTTGCAAAGAAATACAATTAGCAATTTAAACATGAAGAAAATATTTTTTTCAGCATTTTTATTAATGTCTGCTGCTTGCGGTATAGCTCAAGACGCTATTCCTGCATGGATAAATAATGTGAAGTTATCTGGTTACGGAATGGTACAATACCAGGCAAGCAACCAAGAAGGTAAAGAGTCTAACTCTTTCAACCTTAGAATGTTGCGTCTTTCGCTTGAAGGAAGAGTTGTACAAGATTTTTATTGGAAAGCGCAGATACAATTCAATGGTAACACATCTACTTTGGGTAGCTCGCCAAGAGTTGTAGACTTGTTTGCTGAATGGCAAAAATACAAGGCTTTCAGAGTAAAGGTAGGTCAATTTAAGCGTGCTTTCACTTTTGAAAACCCTATGCACCCTGTAGACCAGGGCTTCATGAGCTACTCACAGAACGTATCAAAATTGGCAGGTTTCTCAGATCGTGCTGGTGGTCACGCAAGCAATGGTCGCGATATTGGTGTACAATTCCAAGGCGACATTGTGAAGAATGCTGCTGGTCGTGAACTTCTCCACTATCAGGTAGGAGTATACAATGGTCAGGGCATCAACGTAAAAGATGTTGACCAGCGCAAGGATATTATCGGTGGCGTATGGGTGATGCCTGTAAAGGGAATGCGCATTGGTGTATTCGGATGGGAAGGCTCTTACGCTCGCGATGGCAAATGGACCGCAGAGGATGGAACCGAAAAGACAGGTGTAAGAAGTCTTAACCAACACAGATATGCTATTAGTGGCGAGTATGTAGTTAACGACTGGACATTCCGCTCTGAGTATATCCACTCTACCGGTGAGGCTTTTGCAAAGTCGCTTGTAAACACTAACGACGCTAATTCAAAGGATTGCAATCTTTCATCGCTTGGCAATAAGGCAGACGGTTTCTACGCTTTGGCTATTGCCCCAATCATCAAAAAGAAGCTTCACGTAAAGGCTCGCTACGACCTTTACAGACCAACTGCCGACTGGAGCAAGGCTCGCACACAATATGAGTTTGGTGCCGACTATGAGTTCCACCGCAACTTCCAGATTAGTGCAGAGTTTGCTCGAATCAACGATCGCTCTTTGAAGACTGACCACAACTACAACATGGTAGATGTAGAAGTAGATTTCAGATTCTAAGAAAATATGCTATGATTATTTTAAATATATAGATTATGAACAATACTCAACTCAGACAACACAGCAGTACCCCCCCCGAACGCCATCATCACCATCATCACCATCACCCTCACGAGGATGGAGCTGACAAGTTCAGAAGACAGATGAAAAACGAAAAACGTCGTTGGGAACTGATGGTTAAGATTACATTCTATGTATTAATCGTTTTAGTAATTATGACTTTTGCATTCTTAATGTGGTCGTACGACATTATTTAACAGCAAAAGATATTATTTCCAAATATCGTCTTCGCTCTCTGTGATGCGGAGGCGATATTTTTTATCCATAGATATTCGCATAACTTTTGTAGGAATATCGTCGGCTGTGTTTAAGCATAATGCAACATAACCCATGGTACGACGAAGATTTAGCTCTACGCACGGATGCAAAGAGAAACCTCTATCTTTATCGGCAACAACCATCATGTCAATACCGAAATGGCCCTTGTAAGTACCATCAAACCGTGAGCTTGTAAGGCTTACAATATCAGCGATTGCTTTGTCCAAAATATTAAGAGAAATATATTTTGAAACAACCTCACGTTTGCGAGCCTCTGGCGCTACGATATTACCTGTATAAGCACCATTCTTGGTTTCAAACAATGACAAGCCAAGTAAGCGCACCCTACCCTTTCCATCGCTATAGAATTCTGCAGCAAGGTCTATAATCTTAGTATAAAGTGGTTCTACCATAATATACCCCTGCTGCTTTATGGTGTTAGCAATCCAACCATGCAATTGTGATGTTACAGAATTGCGAGTAACATAGCGTACGCCACGTCCACTACAACTCCATGGCGACTTAAGCACCCACTCTTCCAAGCCACAAGGATTAAGCGCTTCATCAACGGAGGTAGCTACGCTTGACGAACCAACAAAATTAGAATCAGCATTTGTTAATGGCTTCAGAATATTTTCTGCAGCCCAAGCTCTACCACTATATATACGCCATTGATCCAACAGCTCGGCTGTTGGCATAATATTATCACATACCAATCCTAAGTCTGAGAGTCTACGCTTTATAGCTTTATCCCATCCCCATACACAGATTTCATCAAGCGGCTCAGCATTTAGTTTTGCAATATCTTGAGGTTCTACAAGAATACACTTTAGACTTTCATAACCTATTCGCTTCAACGACTCCTTAGCAGATTCTTTGTCGTCGACAACAACAAAATCTCCTTCATCTGCCCAAACGGCAGATATAAAGCCTAAGTCGTGATGAAGCTGACGAGCAGCATGTGGAGGTGTGAATGGCGCCTTGTTAGCAGCCAAGGCGGTATCGTGTTCTGGATTGAAAATATGTAATTTCATACATGCAAAGTTACGGCAATTTTCATCAAATGCAATATCTATCACATTTAAAAGTGCAAAAAAACTAAAAAATTAAACTTTTTGTAATCTACACTTTGCAAATATCAAAATTAGTATTATCTTTGCAAAGATTAAAGGCAAAATCTTTTGAAACGGTGCAGAACTAACAGTAAAAGCACCTATAAAGACATGCAAAATAGTAAAAAACATACTTTAGACGAAGAAACAAAACCTTCTATGGAAGCATTTTACCGTACACACGCTTACCTTGTTGAGCACAATGATGTCCCAGTTCGCCGTTCATTAATGGATGAAATTGACTGGAATGCACGCTTGATTGGTATCAAGGGAACACGTGGCGTAGGCAAAACTTCCTTTTTGCTTCAGTATGCGAAGGAGAAATTTGGCAAGGACGACAGAAAATGTCTGTATGTCAATATGAACAATTTCTACTTCCAAGGACGAGGTATTGCAGATTTTGCAGGCGAATTCGTAAAGAATGGTGGTAAGGTATTGCTCATTGACCAAATATTCAAAGAGCCAGACTGGAGCCAGCAGATGCGAGCTTGCTACGATTTGTATCCTGAGCTAAAGATTATTTTTACTGGTTCAAGCGTGATGAGACTTAAGGAAGAGAATCCCGAAATCGGAGGTTTAGTACAGAGCTACAACCTTCGTGGCTTCTCATTTAGAGAATTCTTAAATCTCAAGACTGGCAATAATTTTCAGCCTTACACTCTTGACGAAATCCTTCACGACCATGAGAGAATAATAAAGCAGATATTGCCAAAGGCAAGTCCTGCGGAATATTTCCAGAGTTACGTTCATCATGGCTTCTACCCTTTCTTCTTAGAAAACAGAAACTTCTCCGAGAATCTGCTCAAGACTATGAACATGATGATCGAAGTAGACATCTTGTTTATCAAGCAGATAGAGCTAAAATATTTAGCAAAGATTAAGAAGCTTTTCTATCTCTTGGCTATCGATGGTCCAAAGGCTCCAAACATCAGCAAACTTGCAGAAGAGATAGATACAAGTAGAGCTACAGTAATGAACTATATTAAGTATCTTGCCGATGCTCGCCTGATAAACATCATCTATCCTGTGGGTGCGCAATTCCCTAAAAAGCCATCTAAGATAATGATGCACAACTCCAACTTGATGTATGCTATCTATCCTAACAACACTACCCAACAAGAAGTTTTGGAAACATTCTTTGTCAACTCGTTGTGGAAAGATCATAAGGTTAATCAAGGTGGAAAAGACAACCACTACATAGTAGACGGCAAACTTAAATTCAAAATCTGCGATGCCCACGCCCCTGGCAAACAAAGATTCAACAACGATGTAATATATGCAAGGTACAATACAGAAGTAGGACAAGGCAACAAGATACCTCTTTGGCTGCTTGGTTTCCTATATTGATACTACACATTATTATATATATATAAAGACAAATCGAATAGAATATTTTTTTAATCATCCTTTTATACATAAAAAAATGGCAAAAGAAAAGAAATTTATGACTTGTGATGGTAACACCGCTGCCGCTCACGTAAGCTACATGTTTACTGAGGTTGCTGCGATTTACCCTATCACCCCGTCATCACCAATGGCGGAGCATGTTGACGAGTGGGCCGCTAAGGGTACTAAGAACCTCTTCGGTCAGAACGTGTCTATCCAGGAAATGGAGTCTGAGGGTGGTGCTGCTGGTGCCGTTCACGGTTCATTGCAGGCTGGTGCTCTCACCACAACATTTACCGCTTCTCAGGGCTTGCTCCTGATGATTCCTAACATGTACAAGATTGCCGGCGAATTGCTCCCATGTGTATTCGACGTATCTGCTCGTACTTTGGCTTCTCACTCACTCTGTATCTTCGGTGACCACCAGGACGTTTACGCTTGTCGTCAGACAGGTTTCGCAATGTTCTGCTCAGGTTCTGTTCAGGAGGTTATGGACCTTACAGCAGTTCCTCACCTTGCAACATTGAAGACTCACGTACCATTCATCAACTTCTTCGATGGTTTCCGTACATCACACGAGTACCACAAGGTAGAGGTTATGGATATGGAAGATATCCGTCCATTGGTTGACGAGGCTGACATCAAGAACTTCCGCGACCGTGCACTCTCTCCAGAGCGTCCTGTAACTCGTGGTACAGCTGAGAACCCAGAGACATTCTTCACACACCGTGAGGCTAGCAACTCTCACTACGATGCTATCCCTGATGTAGTAGAGCACTATCTTGGCGAGATCTCTAAGATCACCGGTCGTGAGTATCACTGCTTCTCTTACTACGGAGCTGAGGATGCTGAGAACATCATTATCCTTATGGGTTCTGCTACAGAGGCTGCTCGCGAGGCTATCGATTACCTCACAAGCCAAGGCAAGAAGGTTGGTATGATCTCTGTACACCTCTATCGTCCATTCTCTGTTAAGCACCTCTTCGCTGCTGTTCCTAAGACAGTTAAGAAGATTGCTGTTCTCGACAGAACTAAGGAGCCAGGAGCAGAGGGCGAGCCATTGTATCTCGACGTTAAGTCTGCATTCTACGATCAGGAGAACCGCCCAGTTATCGTTGGTGGCCGTTATGGTCTTGGTTCTTCAGATATCACTCCTGCTAAGATCATCTCTGTATACAACAACCTCGAGTTGCCAGAGCCAAAGAACCACTTCACAGTAGGTATCATTGACGATGTAACATTCACATCTCTCCCTGCAGTTGAGGAAATGGCTCTCGGTGGAAAGTCTATCTACGAGGCTAAGTTCTTTGGTCTTGGTGCTGATGGTACCGTAGGTGCTAACAAGAACTCTGTAAAGATTATCGGTGACAACACCAATAAGCACTGCCAGGCATACTTCTCTTACGACTCTAAGAAGTCTGGTGGTTTCACATGTTCACACCTTCGTTTCGGTGACGAGCCTATCCGCTCTACATACCAGATTACAACTCCTAACTTCGTAGCTTGCCACGTTCAGGCTTACTTGAACATGTACGATGTTACACGTGGTATCCGTGAGAATGGTTCATTCCTTTTGAATACTATCTTCGACGGCGAGGAGTTGGTAAACTTCATCCCTAACAAGGTTAAGCGTGTATTCGCTCAGAAGAACATCACCGTTTACTATATCAACGCTACTAAGATTGCTCAGGAGATTGGTCTTGGCAACCGTACCAACACTATCCTCCAGTCTGCATTCTTCCGCATCACAGAGGTTATCCCTGTTGACCTTGCAGTAGAGCAGATGAAGAAGGCTATCGTTAAGTCTTATGGTAAGAAGGGTCAGGACGTAGTTGACAAGAACTACGCTGCTGTTGACCGTGGTGGTGAGTACAAGCAGCTTACTGTTGATCCAGCATGGGCTAATCTTCCAGACGATGAGGTTAAGACTGACGACGCTCCAGCATTCGTTAAGGATCTCGTTCGTCCTATCAACGCTCAGGCTGGCGACTTGTTGAAGGTTTCTGACTTCGTTAAGTATGATACCGTTGATGGTACATGGCAGAATGGTACAGCTCGTTGGGAGAAGCGTGGTGTTTCTGCATTCGTTCCAGTATGGAATGCTGACAACTGTACACAGTGTAACAAGTGTTCATTCGTTTGTCCTCACGCTGCTATCCGTCCATTCGTTCTTACAGACGACGAGCTCAAGGGTATCGACACTCCAACAATGGAGATGAAGGCACCTGCTGCTCTCAAGGGTATGCACTTCGTTGTGGAGCCTTCTGTTCTCGACTGTCTCGGATGCGGCAACTGTGTTGACGTATGTCCTGGCAAGAAGAACAAGGAGACAGGCGAGGTTGAGAAGGCACTCAAGATGGTTCCTTACAACCCAGACGCAGAGGATATGAAGAAGCTTGCTAAGGATTGGGATTGGCTCGTTGAGAACGTAACTTCTAAGCAGGATTTGGTTGACATCAAGTTGAATCCTAAGAACTCACAGTTCGCTCAGCCATTGTTCGAATTCTCTGGTGCTTGCTCTGGTTGTGGTGAGACTCCTTACGTTAAGTTGATTTCACAGCTCTTCGGTGACCGTGAGATTATCGCTAACGCTACCGGTTGTTCTTCAATCTACTCAGCTTCTATCCCATCTACTCCATATACAAAGAACGCTAAGGGTCAGGGTCCTGCATTCGACAACTCATTGTTCGAGGACTTCTGCGAATTCGGTCTCGGTATGGTTCTTGGTAACAAGAAGATGAAGGAGCGCGTTTCAATCCTCTTCAAGCAGGCTATCGAAAGCGAGCACACTCCAGCAGAATTCAAGGCTGCAGCTCAGGAGTGGATTGAGAAGCAGAACGATGCAGAGGAAACAAAGCGTCTTGCTGCTGTTTTGAAGCCAATGATCGAGGCTGGTGCTAACGAGGGTTGCCCTATTTGCAAGGAGCTCAAGACTCTCGACCACTATCTCATCAAGCGTAGCCAGTGGATTATCGGTGGTGACGGTGCTTCTTACGATATCGGTTACGGCGGTCTCGACCACGTTATCGCTACTGGCGAGGATGTAAACATCTTCGTTATCGATACTGAGGTTTACTCTAACACTGGTGGTCAGGCTTCTAAGGCTACTCCTCTTGGTGCTATCGCTCAGTTCGCTGCTCAGGGTAAGCGCATCCGCAAGAAGGATCTTGGTATGATCGCTACAACATACGGTTATGTATATGTTGCTCAGATCGCTATGGGTGCTGACAATGCTCAGACATTGAAGGCTATCCGTGAGGCTGAGGCTTATCCAGGTCCATCACTCATCATCGCTTATGCTCCATGTATCAACCACGGTTTGAAGATCAAGGGTGGTATGGGACGTTCACAGGAAGAGGAGCGTCGCGCTGTAGAGTGTGGTTACTGGCACTTGTGGCGTTACAACCCACAGTTGGCTGAAGAGGGTAAGAACCCATTCTCACTCGACTCTAAGGAGCCACAGTGGGATAAGTTCCAAGACTTCCTCGACGGTGAGGTTCGTTACCTCTCTGTTAAGAAGGCTTACCCAACAGAGGCTGAGGAGCTCTTCGCTGAGGCTAAGAAGATGGCTCAGGTTCGCTACAAGTCTTACTTGCGTAAGGCTGCAGAGAATTGGGATGAATAATCTTCATAAAGCTCTATAATAACAAAAGGTGGAAGAACATCGTGTTCTTTCACCTTTTTTATTGCTCATTGGTAAAGAAAAAATTGTATAATAGAAAAGAAGTAATTGCACAACAGCAAACTATAAATGCAGAATAGCAAACAAAAAAAGCCCACCCAACAAACTGTGGGTGAGCCAATTTATATTCTAAAAAAATACTAAGAATGTCTTTCGTGAATGCTCTTTGCCATAACATCATATAGCTCTTTCATATCATCATCAAGGAGCATAGCCTTTTGTGCATTCATCACACTTTGGTCATAGCGAATCATCGGACCAGTCTGCGCCAAGAATGGCGACATCAGCTGCGCCTTTTTTGTTGTCTCGTCGATTAGAGGATAAAGCAAAGAGAAATCAAGATTGTTGTCGGCAAGAATCTTTTCAGCAAGATGATAACAATGGTTCACCATGTTGCAAGCAAATACTGCAGCCAGATGCATAGTCTTTCTCCTTGTGCTGTCGGCTTCAACAACTCTATTTGAGATGCTTTCTGCAACAACCTTTATCTTACTAAAAGTCTCCGCATCAGAGGCTTCGATAAAACAAGGTATTACAGAGAAGTCGAGTTCGCGCGACTTGGTGAAAGTCTGCATAGGATAAAAAACTGCAGAATGAGCCACCTTCGACGACAATACCGACAATGCCACGCTACCAGCAGTATGAGCCACTACAGCATCAGGATTCTGTATCTTCAAACTTGAAACAATATCAGCAATAGCATCATCCTTGACAGAAATAAAATAAAAATCAGCATTGTCAATAATGTCTGCTATACTGTCTACAGCCACGCCCCCCACTCTATTTGCAAGTGTTTCAGCATTCGCCAGTTGTCTACTATAAACTTGCAGGATATCATATCCTTTCTTGCATAAAGCCAATGCCAAATGAGTGGCTACGTTTCCAGAGCCAATAACAACAATTCTCTTGTTCATTTCTATCATTTCGTTTGATGCTAAAAATAGAATTCCATCATTTATTAGCTGCTATTACAGCATGATATATTCCTTTGAGCAGCAGATGTTTATCTACTATTATCTCATGTTTGCAATAAGGCACTATCACCGACGACATTCCGCCTGTGGCAACAATGGTAAATGGCATATCAAACATATCGTTAATGCGGTCTATCACACCATCTATCATGCAAGCTGCACCAAATATCACACCACTCTGCATACACTCTTTGGTGTTTCTGCCAACGATACTTTCAGCTTCCCATTTATCAATTTCCGAAAGTTGCGAAGCTCGTTCGCATAATGCTCTATGACTGGTCTTTACGCCTGAAATAATCATTCCGCCGACAAACTTCCTATCTGCAGTAACGATACCTACCGTAGTTGCCGTTCCCATATCTATAACGATAGTTGGGCTACCATAACATTCAGCAGCGGCAATGGCATCAGCCAACCTATCTTTGCCCACTTGCTCAGGAAAATCTACATCAATATTCAATAACCTTTCAGCATCAGTAATAGAGAAAAAGCGTGGTACTACACAAGTTATTCTATGTACAGCATCTACAAATCTACCATTAATTTCAGGTACCACCGACGATATTGCAGTCTTTTCAATATTACTTGGCTCTAAGCCATAAGCGCAAAGTCCAGACATCAGATTATCTATAAAATAATCTGGTGTCTGATCTTTTATTGTATCAAATCTCCATGTTGTAAGTATCTCGCCATTATCATTTGCAATAGCGGCAACAACAGTGGAGTTTCCTATGTCGATAAGTAGATACATAATAGAATTATAGTTGCATTATATGCTGAAGAATAAGCGCTGCCGTTTCCTCCTTGCTACACAACGGTAGCTCCTCGGTATTTGCAGCAGAGATAAGAGTCACTCTATTTGTGTCTACGCCAAAACCTGTATCTTTGCCGTTTATAGAATTTGCACAGATAAGGTCGGCATTCTTCTTCTCCAACTTCTTTCGTGAGTTTTCTATTAGGTTTTCTGTCTCCATCGAGAAGCCAACAATCTTTTGTCCCTGCTTCTTATGTTCGCCAAGATATTTCAGAATATCCTTAGTGCGAGCCAAAGACAGCGATAGGTCTGAATCTGCCTTCTTCATCTTCTGCTCCGAATAGTCGGCAGGAGTATAGTCTGCCACAGCGCTACACATTATTATTATATCGCTATCGTTGCTATTCTCAGCCACAGCCTCAAACATATCAGCCGCCGAAACAACATCCACCTTGTCGATACCTACGAAAGGTTTTATGCTTACAGGTCCCGAGACCAACGTCACCTCTGCTCCACGCATGGCTGCCACCTTAGCAATGGCATAGCCCATCTTGCCCGACGAATGGTTAGTGATAAAGCGCACAGGGTCGATGGCTTCACGAGTAGGACCAGCCGTAACCAGCACTCTCTTTCCCTTCATATCCTTCTCCATGCCTATGGCGAGTTCTATGTGCTCAAGCAGCAAAGTCTCAGCAGGCATCTTTCCGCTACCAGTATCGCCACAAGCCAAGCGTCCGCTATCTGGCTCCACGAAACTATAGCCATACTTCTTCAGCTTTGCGATATTATCTTGCAAGATAGGATTCTCCCACATGCCAGTATTCATGGCAGGCGATATTATCACCGGAGCCTTAGTTGCAAACACAGTCGTTGTGAGCATATCGTCGCAAATGCCATTAGCCATCTTGCCAATGATATTGGCTGTGGCAGGAGCAATAAGAAACACGTCGGCTTTCTTTGCCAACGCCACATGCTCCACCTGGAACTCGAAGTTGCGGTCGAAGGTGTCTACCAAGCATTTGTTGCCTGTAAGGGTTTCGAATGTTGTTGGAGTGATAAAGTTGCAAGCATTCTTTGTCATTATCACATGCACCTCCGCCTGCTTCTTCACGAGCATCGATGCCAGATTTGCTATCTTGTATGCAGCGATGCTTCCCGTAACTCCAAGAACTATGGTCTTTCCTTTAAGCATAATGGAATTATTCTTATTCTTGATCGCACAACAAACCATGCTTCTCATAGTTTGCCTTGCGAGCTATATGGTTGTTTTCGTCAACGAACAATACTGTTGGCTTATGCTGCGCAGCTTCCTCAGGAGTCATATTGGCGTAAGCCATGATAATCACCTTGTCGCCCACGCTCACACACTTGGCAGCAGCACCATTCAAGCAGATGATGCCAGAACCTTCTTCGCCAGCGATAGTGTAAGTTTCAAATCTCGAGCCATTGTCCACGTCCACTATCTGCACCTTCTCATATTCCATGATGCCAGCTTCGCGCAGCAAGTTTGTGTCGATAGTCACGCTACCCACATAGTTCAAGTCTGCCTGAGTAACGATGGCACGATGTATCTTCGCCTTCAAAAGTGTTATTTCCATGTCTTTACAATATATGATATGAGATTACAATTTTACGATGAAATTATCGATAAGGCGTGTCTTGCCGATATAAACAGCAATAGCCACGAGCACCTCGCCCTTCAACATCTCTATGCGCTGCACATTCTCGAAGTCTACAGCCTCTACATAGTCGATTCTTGCCAATGGCTCCGATTGCAGACTCTTAGTGATAATCTCAATCACCTTCTTAGCCTCGCGCTCACCATTTTCGATAGCCTCACGACCCTTAGCCAAGCTCTTCGACAATATCAAAGCAGCCTTGCGCTCCTCGTCGCTCAAATATGTGTTACGGCTCGACTTAGCCAAGCCGTCCTCTTCGCGAACTATCGGACAAGGCACAATCTCGATATTGAAATTCAAGTCGCGCACAAATCTCTTTATTGTTGCCAACTGCTGGGCATCCTTCTGTCCGAAGTAAGCTCTATTTGGCATAACGATGTTAAACAATTTGCCTACTACTGTGCATACGCCACGGAAGTGGATAGGGCGAACGGCACCACAAAGTAGTTCGGTAGTCTCTGTTGTATCAATAAACGAAGTGAAATGTCCAGGATACATCTCTGAAGGCTCAGGATTGAATATCAAGTCTCCCCCAGCCTCTTCCACAGCTTTCTTATCGCGCTCAAGGTCGCGTGGATAGCATTCCAAGTCTTCAGTAGGACCAAACTGTATAGGGTTTACAAATACCGAAACCACAGTACGGTCGTTTTGCTCTGCCGACTTTCTGATAAGGCTCTGATGTCCTTCATGCAAATATCCCATGGTAGGAACAAGACCTACTGTCAGTCCCTCTTTTCTCCATGCTGCAACAATCTCTCTAACTTCCTTTATGGTTTTAACAACTTTCATCTTCTTGGTTATTTTATATAGGTATGTGTTTGTATGAGTTAATTAATAAAGCTTTTCCAGCACCTCGTCCTTCATCTTGAAGGTATGAGCCTCTGTAGGGAAAGTGCGATTTTCGCACTCCTGCTTATATTTCTTAAATGCCTCGAGCATCACGTCGTGCACATTGGCATACTTCTTCACGAACTTAGGACAGAAGCCATTGCTGTAGCCAAGCATATCCTGACCCACCAACACCTGGCCGTCGCAATATTTTCCTGCGCCAATGCCTATGGTCAATGCATCAATGCTCTCTGTGATAATCTTTGCCAACGCCTCAGGCACACACTCCAGCGTAACGGCAAAAGTACCAGCCTCTACCACCGCCTTAGCGTCGTCGATAATCTTCTGTGCGGCAGCCACCGACTTGCCCTGAACCTTATATCCGCCAAGGGTGTTAAACGATTGTGGGGTCAATCCCAAATGTGCCACTACAGGGATACCAGCCTGCACAATAGCCTTGATGCGGTCGGCATACTCAGCGCCCCCCTCCATCTTCACGGCCTGGCAATTGGTCTCCTTCATTATCCTGCCGGCATTCATCACGGCGTCATAAACCGAAGCCTGATACGACATAAAAGGCATGTCAATAACTACGAATGTGTTTTTCGCACCACGGCAAACAGCCTTGCCATGATGAATCATGTCGTCTACTGTAACGGCAAGCGTGTTGTCGTATCCTAAAACAACATTGCCCAAAGAGTCGCCTACCAATATCATATCTACGCCAGCCTCGTCAATGATGCCAGCCGTTTGGTAGTCGTAAGCAGTTAGCATACTCACGGGAAGTATGCCCTTGCGTTCAAGTAATTCAGAAACAGATTTCTTCATTCTTGAGAATAGTAAAATGTTTGTGAAATAACATGCGCCACGGATTTACGGTGCAGCGTAAGCAATTTCTTGTGAGAAATGATAAATAATAAATGATTTATCAAGTGTATCACTTGAAATATCCAATTTCTTCGGCTCTAAGCCTCGCATGTTGGAAGAGTGATAACACTTGGGATGACAACCATGTGCCATACAAAGCGTTTTTAAAAGTATGCTCTTTTTACGGGTGCAAAGGTAATGCTTTTATTCATATTACACAAACAAACGCCGCCTTTACACTACAAAAAAGTTACAATCTCTATACTCTAAGTTCCAACAACCACCCTCTCCCTACTATCCCGAAGTCTCTTTCCATCAATTACTTGTGTTAAATACTGCAAAACATAATAGACTATAAATGCAAAATATTACTTTTGCAACCGAAATAAAACTTAACAATACCAAGACAAGCTTTCAATAATTATGAAGAAATCACATTTTCTAACTATCGCCTTCGCTGCTTTGGCTATGGTAAGCTGTGGCAACAAAAACGACAATGCCAACAATACAGAAGACTCTACAACCATAGAAGAAGACTCAACCATCGTATCTGGTGTTTCGCAAGAGTTGCAGCCAACATTAGAAGCACTTATCAGCAACTTCAACCAAAATGTAGACAAGAACGATGCCAACGCTTGTGCCACTACGCTTGCCGACATGCAGGTGGTCTACAAAAACCTTGTCGACGAAGGCAAACTCGAAGAGGCAAAGACCTATGGTCAAGCTATTCAGAAATATGTCAGCGAGCATGCCAACGAGCTACAGGCTATGGCTGAGGGCAACAACAACATACCTTCGCTTGTAGAAGGTGTAAAGAATTTGCCAGTTTCTGCCGAAACTACAATAGAAGAAGCCAAGCAAGCCGTTATCTCTACTGTCGTTTCCAAGGCTTCGCCTGAGATTGCCAAGGGTGCCTCCATTCTCAACAACGCTCAGCAAGCAGCTGAAGCAGCCAAGAACGCCCCTGAAGCAATTAAGAATGCTGCCGAAACAGCTGCCGAGAATACCGTAAACAGCGCCATCGGTAATGCAAAAGCAAAGGTGCAAGAAAAGGCAAACAACGCCAAGGCTAAGGCTGATAATGCCAAGGCTGCAGTAGAGCAAGAGAAAGCCACAACAAAGGCTGCCATCGAAAGAGGAAAAGCCAACGCCAAGGCTATCATCGAAAGCGGCAAAGCCCAAGTAGAAGCTGCCAAAGCTTTGAATGCCAAGATTCAAGAGGCAGGAAAAAAGTAATGCCACAATACCGCATCCCACAATATCTTATAATATCATACAAGCATGCCGAAGTTCTCTTCTGCATGCTTTTTTATGTGCAACCGATTGCACAACTTCTCAATCACTTTTCTACCCCAAAAGGAGGCAACCTATTCATTATTCCTCTATCTTTGCAACATCAGCAGTTATTTAGATAAGCATAGTTAGTTAATGAAGTAAATTAGAAATGAGTTAAAGGAATTAAAGAAGTTACAGCAACCACGGGAGCATAGTTCCCCATGAGCTTGCGAAACTTCTTTAATTCTCTGACTTGCAAATCAATTTCAAACTTCCAACCAGGCACAGTAAATTAACTAAAACCTAAATTATAATGAAAAAGTTTATTCTATCATGCATCGCACTCATCGCTATGCCTTTGTCGATATTCTCACAAGGGTGGCCAGCTAATTATGGCGGCGTGATGCTCCAGGGATTCTATTGGGATTCTCAAAAAGAAACAAATTGGAAAGTATTAACCAACCAAGCCGACGAACTATCAAAGTATTTCGACTTGATTTGGGTACCTAACTCAGGCACACCATCAAGCTATTACCACAACTCTACCTCGACAAGTATGGGCTACGACCCTTGCTTCTGGCTTACCCACAACTCAAGCTTTGGCACAGAAGAAGAACTTCGCACAATGATTGCCACCTACAAGGCTAAGGGTACTGGTATCATCGAGGATGTTGTTATCAATCACAAGAATGGTCTCAGCGACTGGTGCGACTTCCCTGCAGAAAACGTAACGGGCAGAAACACAGGCAAGAAATACAAAATGTCTTGGTCGTTGGCAGACATTTGCAAGAATGATGAATGTGCAAATGAAAAAGACGAAAAAAGTAATCAGAAATATCCTGTAACAGGTGCAGAAGATACTGGCGATAACTTCGATGGCTTTCGCGATCTCGACCATACTTCTGCTAATGTTCAGCACAACATAGACGTATATCTCGATTTCCTTCTCAACGAACTTGGCTATGCAGGTTTCCGCTATGATATGGTCAAGGGCTATGGTGCTGAGTATATCAAGAAATACAACGATGCCTCACAGCCACAGTTCTCGGTAGGAGAATATTGGGACAACAAAGATAATGTTGCAGCCTGGATTCGTGGCACACAGTTCACTTCTGCTGCCTTCGACTTCGGATTGCACGATGCCATGCGCAACTATTTCAACAACAGCAGTTGGGATATCACCGACAAGGGAAACGTAGCCGACCCAAGTCTAAGCCGCTATGCAGTAACCTTCGTCGACAACCACGACACCTATCGTGAAGCCAACACAAAGGTTAGCAACAACATTCTTGCAGCAAATGCCTTCATCCTCGCTTTGCCAGGCACACCTTGTATCTTCTGGCCTCATTGGACTGAGTATAAAGCAGAACTCGCAAAGATGATCAACGCTCGCAAGGAAGCAGGCATCACCAACACCAGCAAGATTATTCATCAAGCAAAACATGGCAATGGATATGTTACCATAGTCGAAGGCGAAAAGCAGAACATCCTCGTTATCAGCGGAATGGCAGAAGGCATAGACGACATGCTCAACGATTACGACTGCATCTCGTCAGGCGATAATTATGCTTACTACATTTCTAAAAAGAAGCCAGCTGTTGCAGATAATGGCATCACCATCTATGTAAAGTCAAGCGATACTCCAAGTCTATTTGTATGGGAAGCTGATGATACCAAGCTCAATGGCGAATGGAACGAAGTAAAACCCATGCCAAACTATTGTTTCATAGCCAACGAATGCTATTATTACCAAACATTCTATCCCAAATCAGGCAAATTCAACCTCATCATTCGCCATAGTAGCAATCAGACTGCCGATATAATGGGTATTTCATCTAACGCATACTTCACCTACGATGGCAACACAACTGCCAACAACATCACAACCTCTATGTCGGGCAAAGAAGTTCAAGCCATGCCATCATGCCCTGAAAACGAATTATGCGCCTACTTCGAAGCCTCAGGCACCGAATATCCAAATGTAAACGTATGGGCTTGGGATGTAAACAATAAAGACAACAACAACCCATATAACTACACAGGTGGCAATTGGCCTGGCGCACAAGCCACATGGATTGCAAACCTTCCTAACGGCAACAAACTTTGGAAATGGACAACATCGCTATCGTCAACACCTACACATATTTTATTTAATGATGGTCAAACAAACAATGCAAAGCAGACTGCCGACTTCGCTTTCACTAATGGTGGCTACTACATCCCAAGCGGACTATTTGCCATAACATATTCGCCTGTAGATGCCGAGAGTGCCAACGAAATTCCACATCGTGAATTCACATCCAGCCAGTTTGCCACACTCTGCTTGCCATACGATGTCACCACATCCGAGTTAGAGACTCTTGGCGGTAAATTCTATAAATATTCAAGCGAGACCGACGGTGTGCTCTATTTCTCAGAAGCCCAATCCCTACAGGCATGGTTTCCATACGTATATATAGCTTCCGAAACAGGTGTAAACCTCAGCTCACTTCAAGGAAAGACAGCCGTTAGTGGCGCTCCACTTAAAGTCACCCATGGCGACTTCACATTCGTTGGCACAAGCACCCAGAAGACCCTCGTTTCCAACGACCAAACCACATACTATGGCTACAAGCTTGCTGACGGCACATTCGTAAAGGTAGGAACAACTAATGGTGCAAAGATTGGAGCATGGAAATGCTACTTCACCACCCCAACAGCCAAGGCTGCTAAAGCCAAGAAGAGCATTTTCGAGGGCGTAGCCACAGGCATCCAGACTGTCAAGACCCTAATCACCCACTCTTCTCATGACATCTACACCATCGATGGCAAGAAGGTTTCTGGCAGCAACCTGCCAAAGGGATTATATATTTATAATGGTAAAAAACTCATAATTAGATAAGACACATGAAACAGAAATATTTTAAGCCAACGATAACAGTACATACCATTCAACTATCGTTAATGGCAGCTTCGGGCACAGACGTTTCATCTTCGAAGCCAACGACAACCGTAGACAACGGTGAAGAACTTGGAAGCAAACACTTCGAATTCTTCGATGAAGAATAAATAAAAGTCCACAACCCCTACACAAAAAGGCATGTTAGACCATCGCTCTAACATGCCTTTTTCATAGTCTCAATTCTCTCCTTACTCTTTTATTTTGTCTATTAACTCAATAGTCTAATTATTATATGATTTAATTATATATCATTCCTTTTATTGAAAAAACGTTTGAATTGCAAAGTTATTGCTTGGATGTATCATTTTTGTTCACGCCTTACATAAATAATTAAAAAGAATCATAGCTAATCTATGAATTAAATAATATTTGATTGTAATCATATTGACATTTGATAGTAAGTAAAAACATGTTTGCTTGAAAGCATAGATAAATTTGATAGAAAGCATAGATTTCCCGAAGCATAACTTCGTTAACACATAAAGTCACTTAAGAAACTGACTGAAAGCAACTTACTAAATCAACACACCTAATAATTATCAAATTTAGTAATAATATAGATTTCTCTTGATTTCATTAAGAAAATGCGCGACAAACATTGATAATGTTTGCAAGCATAGATAGCTTACTATAAAAACACATTATCAGGTAATTAAATATAAATACCATAAAATCTCTTTTGTGCCTTCATTAACCCTCAGCAGAAACTCAAAAAAATAAGGTGCATCATTCAACGCAGGTTGGAATGATACACCTTATTATATTATAGTGTGTGAAGATCAAGAATATAAAGAATTACTTCTTTTTCTCGTCCTTTTTGTCTGTAGCCTTACCCTTGTAAGCCTTGTTAAGTCCAGCAACGATTTCGTTGGTGATATCGTAAGCCTTGTCTGCATAGAGGAGGTTGTCGCCCTGCTTGCTGAAGATGATGCTATACTTCTTGTCTTTGTTGTAAGAAGCGAGATAATGCTGGATGCTATCACGAAGAGCCTTGTTGAACTGATCGGTCTCGTTTTGGAACTCAGCGCTCAAACGCTGGTTCAATATCTGAAGGTCGTTGTTCTGCTTCTGCAAGCTTGCGTTTACGCCCTCAGCCTGCTCACGAGTGTAAGCATTCTGCTGCACCTTCTGCTGGAAGTTGGCAGCTGCAGCCTGCAAAGCCTGCTGCTTCTGAGCAAGAGTGTTCTGAATGTTCTGACCCTTCTTCTGGAGGATGAGACTATACTCTTTGCAGAATTTATACTGACTCATGATAGAGTCTACCTCTACGTAAGCAATCTTCATATCGCCAGCAGCGGCCTTAGCTGAAGCGTTAGCCTTCTGATCCATCTGAGGATTGCTCTTGTCGCATGATGTCATACCCATTGTGGCAACGAAAGCCAAAGCAACGGTAAGCAAAATTGTTTTCTTGTTCATTATAATATTGGTTTATCAGTTTACAATTGGTTTAACTTCTTTGTGGTCTAATTCGTTAATATGCTCCTCCACGTTTGCGAGCCTCACGGTCTTGGTCCATAACGCAATGAATGCCTCTGTCTTTCATGGCTTTAGAGTCATGAATATGCTGTGAGGAGAACTTGCCGTTTTTCTTAAAAATCACTTTCACACACAATAAAGTGATGCAAATAGCAATTATTAACACGGTAATGAGAAGAGTTTCTATCATTTTTATTAACTTTGTGGCTGCAAAGGTAGTGCAAAAGAGTGGAATAACAAAAGAATAATGAAATTTTCTTTTGGATTCCCGAATGCAGCCAAGCCCCCACCCCATACTTTAAGTAAATTAAAAGGTTAAGAGTAATAGGAATTAATTAAAAATATTAAACAAATGAACAATTGTGAATTGAAACCAGCTCTTGTATTTGAGCATTTTGCTAAAATCAACGAGATTCCTCGTCCATCTAAGCGTGAGGAAAAGATGATAGAATATCTTAAGGCGTTTGGCGAGATCCACGGCTTGGAGACCAACGTTGACGAAACAGGCAACGTGATTATCCGCAAGCCTGCAACCCCTGGATATGAGAACAAGGAGACTGTTATCTTGCAGAGCCACATGGATATGGTGTGCGACAAGTTGGTAGACGTAGACTTCGACTTCGAAAAGGATGCTATTCAGACATACGTGGATGGCGAATGGTTGACAGCTAAGGGCACTACCCTTGGTGCTGACGACGGTATTGGCTGTGCGATAGAATTGGCTATCCTCGACAGCAACGATATTGAGCACGGTCCTATTGAGTGTGTGTTTACCCGCGACGAGGAAACACAGCTTACAGGTGCTTTGGGCATGAAGGCAGGCTTTATGACTGGCAACATGCTTATCAACCTCGACTCTGAGGACGAGGGTCAGATATTCGTTTCGTGTGCTGGCGGTCGCAGCACTTCGGCTAAGTTTACCTTTAAGCGCGAGGCTGCTCCTGAGGGTATGTTCTTCTTGGAGATTTCTATCAAGGGATTGAAGGGTGGACACTCTGGCGACGATATCGACAAGAAGCGTGCCAACGCTATCAAGATATTGTCTCGTTTCTTGTATATGACTCAGGAGAAGATGGATCTTCGTTTGGTTTCATTCAACTCAGGCAAGTTGCACAACGCTATTCCTCGCGATGGCAAGGTGGTATTTGCTATTCCTGCTGCCGAGAAAGAGAATGTCAGAGCAGCATGGAATGTGTTTGCAGCAAATGTTGAAGACGAGTTCCACGTTTCGGACGTAGAAATGGAGTTCTACATGCAGAGCACAGAGGCGCAGCCTGTGATTGAGAAGGAGTGCAGCGTACGCATTATCAGAGCTTTGCAGGCTGTTGACAATGGCGTATATTCTATGTGCCAGGATAAGGCTTTGGAGACTATGGTTGAAACTTCGAGCAACATCGCCGTGGTGAAGACCGAGGAGAACGAGATTGAGGTGTTGGCTTCGCAGCGCTCTAACGTGATGAGCAACTTGGACAACGAGTGCAACACCATCCAGGCTGTATTCCAGTTGGCTGGTGCTGAGGTTGAGCAAAACGATGGCTACCCAGCATGGAAGATGAAGGCAGACAGCAAGCTGACCAAGTTGGCTGTTGACTCATACGTTAAGGTGTTTGGCAAAGAGCCTATCGTGCGTGGCATCCACGCTGGCTTGGAGTGCGGTTTGTTCTCAGAGCGCTATCCTAACATGGATATGGTATCGTTTGGTCCTACCCTCCGCTTTGTGCATACTCCTGACGAGAAGCTCCACATACCAACAGTCCAGATGGTTTGGGATCATTTGCTCGACATCATGAAAAATGTGCCTGCAAAATAATATGCGCAGCCACTACAATATAAAGAGAGCGCTAACATCGCTATGCGTGGTTGTTGGCTTCGGCATGATAGCCTCGTGCGGTAACAACCGACAGGCTAAGGCTGTGGTGAATGATTTTCTTGAGGAAAATCTCAACACCCAAGACTACGACACGGAGTATTTCTCGAATGTAGACTCCACTTTCGTGGTTAGCGACTCAGTATTGCAGAAGATGCAGACCAACGCCAAGTCGTTGAAAATGTTTAAGAGCCTTAGGTTTGCCGAGCGTGGCAACACTAAGAAGCTCTACATCATCAAAACGAGATACCACATAGGTGCGGACACCATCCGCCAAGTGTTTTATCTCAACGAAGGACAAACGCAAGTGGTCTGCGTGAAGCAGGATGTATAATCGAAATAAAGGGCTTGCCTCTAATAAAGAGGTGAGCCCTTTGTAAGTGAAGAGGGAAGAACGAAGAGGGAAGAATCTAAGGGAAGAGGGAAATTCGCAAAATAATAGTCTGATGGCAATATTATTGCCATTATTCCGTTATATTTGTTGTATGGACAAGAAAATCATGATATTGCTGATGGCTTTGACATTCAGCATAAACGCTATAGCACAAACATTTACGCTTCGAGGTAAGGTTACCGACGAAGACCAAAACCCTGTAGAATTAGCTACCGTTGCTTGCTTGAAGCAAGGAAAGGTGGCTATGACTTCGTTAAAGGGAGAATACAGTCTAAAGCTGCAAAGTGCTGACTCTGTGGTGATTCAGGTATCGATGATAGGCTACAAGACAAAGACACGAGTGCTGAGAAAGCCCCGTGGTGTGCAGACACTACAGATGGTGCTGCACGAAGACAACAAGATGCTGAGCCAGGTGACAATCACCGGACAAAAGATACAGACTTCGCAGACGCAAGAGCTGAAGACAGAACAGCTGAAGCAGATGCCTTCGGCTACGGGCAATGCCGTGGAAGAACTGATACAAAGCCAGGCAGGAGTTTCCACTCATAGTGAACTATCGTCGCAATATAATGTGAGAGGTGGAAGCTTCGACGAAAACTCTGTATATATAAATAATGTGGAGGTGTATCGTCCATTCCTTGTGCGCTCGGGCCAGCAAGAGGGATTGTCAATTATCAATCCCGATATGGTAGAGAAGATAGGATTTTCTACTGGTGGCTACGAAGCAAAATATGGCGACAAGATGTCGTCGGCTCTCGATATTACATACAAACGTCCGAAGAAGTTTGAGGCTACGGCAGCTATGTCGCTACTTGGCGCAAGCGCATACGTAGGTTTCTCGAACAAGAAATTGGCATGGGCAAATGGTTTGAGATATAAGACAAACAAATATCTCTTGGGATCGCTCGATACGGATGGCGAATACAAGCCTTCGTTCTTGGATTATCAGACATATCTGAGCTATAAGCCTAACAAGAGGTGGACGATAGATTTCATTGGCAACATATCGGACAATCATTACGACTTTACCCCTACCGACCGCGAAACTTCGTTTGGTACGATGGAGAACGTGAAGTCGTTTAAGGTGTATTTCGACGGTCAGGAGAAAGACCTGTTTCGCACCTATTTCGGCACATTCTCTATAACACGCCACTTTGGCGACTCCACAAGCGTTTCGCTCTTAGGCTCTGCCTTTTCATCGAAGGAGCAAGAGCGCTACGACATACAAGGACAATATTGGCTAACACAAACTGAGACAAGCGAAAACCTGGGCGTGGGAACATATTTTGAGCATGCTCGCAACTATCTGAAATCGAATGTGGCGAGCGTGAAACTCATGATGCGCCACAAGACAAAGCGCCACGCCATAGAGGGAGGACTGACATGGAAAACAGAGAGCGTGAAGGAGCGCTCGGTGGAATACGAGATGCGAGACTCTGCAGGCTATAGCATTCCGCACAACGGCAAAGACCTATATATGATATACAGCCTAAAGGCGGTAAACAGCTTGAAGGCAAACCGCATAGAGGGCTATCTGCAAGATACTTACAGATTTCGCGGGGCAAACCAAGAAACTCTGTATACTCTGAACTATGGCGTGAGATTCAGCCATTGGAATTTCAATAAAGAAACGATAGTGTCGCCACGAGTATCATTAGGCATAGTGCCAGCTTTCAACCAAGACTTGACTTTCCGTTTGGCTACAGGACTATACTATCAGGCACCTTTCTACAAGGAACTTCGCGACACGTCGACCGTGAATGGAGTGACCATAGCCGAGCTAAACAAGAAGATAAAAAGTCAACGCTCCATACACTTCATAGGAGCCGTAGACTATCGCTTTAAGCTCAACAACCGTCCGTATAAGTTTACGGCAGAGGCTTACTACAAGGCTTTGGGCAATTTGGTGCCCTACTCTGTGAACAACGTGAAGGTGGTATACTACGGCAACAACGAATGTAGCGGACATGCTGCGGGCATCGACCTCAAGCTGTTTGGCGAATTTGTGCCAGGCACCGACTCTTGGATATCGCTTTCTATCATGGATGCAAAGATGAAGCTCAATGGCAAGTCAATACCTCTGCCTACGAACCAAAGATATGGCATAAACATGTTTTTCACCGACTATTTCCCTGGTACCGACCGCTGGAAGATGTCGCTGAAGTTGGCTTATGCCGATGGTCTGCCATTCTCGGCACCACACAAAGAACTGGAGAGCAACTCATTCCGTGCGCCAGCATACAAGAGAGCCGATATCGGTATGAGCTATCGTGCATTGAACAACGAAGACCGCAAGATGAAAAAGAGCCCATTTAAGAACATTTGGCTCGGTATAGACTGCTTGAATCTCTTCGGCATCAACAACGTAAACTCGTTTTATTGGATAACCGATGTTACGAGCCATCAGTATGCCGTGCCAAACTATCTCACAGGCAGACAGATTAATGCGCGCCTGCTCTTCGAATTCTAAAAAGACTAAATTAATCATTCGTTTTTCTTTAATTTGAAGATTATTGATTAACTTTGCACGGAATTTTTTGAAACAGATATATTATTATAATAATTATGAGCAAACAAACAGAGAAGATTAAAGAGCTTGTGGCTAAACGCGAGCAAGCTCGTCTTGGAGGTGGCGAAAAGGCTATCGAAAAGCAGCATCAGCGTGGCAAGTATACCGCTCGTGAGCGTATAGAAATGCTCGTTGACGAAGGTTCGTTCGAGGAGTACGACATGTTCAAACTCCATCGCTGCCACAACTTCGGAATGGACAAGAAGCATTATTATGGCGACGGTGTAGTATGCGGTAGCGCTACTATCGACGGTCGCTTGGTATATGTTTCTGCACAGGACTTCACAGTAAATGGCGGTTCGCTTTCGGAGACTATGGCTCAGAAGATATGCAAGGTTATGGATATGGCCGTACAGAATGGCGCACCTATGATTTCGCTCAACGACTCGGGTGGCGCACGTATTCAGGAGGGTATCTGCTCATTGGCTGGTTATGGCGAAATCTTTGAGCGCAACATTCTTGCTTCAGGTGTTATCCCACAGATTTCCGGTATCTTCGGTCCTTGCGCAGGTGGTGCCGTTTATTCGCCTGCACTTACCGACTTCATATTGATGATGGAGAACACATCATACATGTTCCTTACTGGTCCTAAGGTTGTGAAGACCGTTACTGGCGAGGATATCGACGCTGAGCATCTTGGTGGTGCTTCGGTACACGCTTCAAAGAGTGGTGTAACATCATTCACCGCCAAGACCGAGGAAGAGGCTGTTGAGATGTTGAAGACTCTCTTGAGCTACATCCCTTCCAACAACACAGAAGAGGCTCCACGCACAGAGTGCACAGACCCTATCAACCGCGTAGAGGATTCGTTGAACGAGATTTTGCCTGACGACCCAAACAAGGCATACGATATGTATAAGGTAATCTCGGCTATCACCGATAATGGCGAATTCTTCGAGGTACAGCCTAAGTTTGCAAAGAACATCATCACAGGTTTCGCCCGCTTCAATGGTCAGAGCGTAGGTATCGTGGCTAACCAACCTTCAGCTTATGCAGGTGTTCTCGACACCAACGCAAGCCGAAAGGGTGCACGCTTCGTACGTTTCTGCGACGCTTTCAATATTCCTATCGTCAGCCTAGTTGACGTGCCAGGATTCCTTCCAGGTACAGGTCAGGAGTACAACGCTGTAATCCTTCACGGAGCACAGCTTCTCTATGCTTATGGCGAAGCTACAGTTCCAAAGATTACTATCACATTGCGTAAGAGCTATGGTGGTTCACACATCGTGATGGGATGCAAGCAGTTGCGTTCAGACCTCAACTTCGCATGGCCTACAGCCGAGATTGCCGTTATGGGTGCAAGTGGTGCTGTGGCAGTACTCTCAGCAAAAGAGGCTAAGGCTAAGAAAGAAGCAGGCGAAGACGTTAAGGCATTCCTCGCAGAGAAAGAGCAGGAGTATACCGACTTGTTTGCTAACCCATACCAGGCAGCAAGCTATGGTTATATCGACGATGTTATCGAGCCTCGCAACACACGTTTCCGCATTTGCCGTGGTTTGGCTCAGTTGGCTAACAAGCGCCAGAACCTCCCTGCAAAGAAGCATGGTTGCATGCCAATGTAATAATTAAACACAGAACAAATGGACAAGAATGTATATGCAGCCATAGCAATGGCGCTGTTCGAGCATCAAGGAAATAATGTTCACGACAAGGAAACAGGCATCATCACCATTAAGCCAAAGCATACTTTGTGGAATGCCAAATTCCTGTCATTCACACAGAAGCCTTGACAACACAATGCTTTCTTCCAATTTTTAATAAGCAATAAAGATGAAAGAATATAAGTATACTATCGACGGAGTAGAATATAAAGTCGAAATAGGCGAGATTGTTGATAATGTTGCTGAAGTAACAGTCAACGGCGAGGCCTACAAAGTAGAAATGGAACCTGAGAAGGAGCCTGAAAAGAAGAAGGTTGTTCTCGGCAATCCTAACGAGCAGGCTGCAGGCGAAGAGTCTGCAACAAGCGCTGCAAACGTAAATACAGCAAATGCTGTTAAGTCGCCACTTCCTGGTGTTGTTACAGAAATCAAGGTTGCCGTAGGCGACGAAGTAAAGGCTGGCGACACCGTTCTTATCCTCGAAGCTATGAAAATGGCTAACAATATCGAGGCTGAGAAGGATGGTAAGGTTACTGCTATCTGCGTGAAGACTGGTGAGAGCGTTATGGAAGATGCTCCACTCGTAGTTATCGAATAATAGCATTTTTATTACATATTATAACCAAAATATTGGTCATAGTATATAAAAATACCCAAATAAAGTCCGTTTTTGTCATAAAGAAACAAAAACGGACTTTTTTTTCAATATTTTTTTGTACCTTTGCACATAGTTTAAACACAATTATATATATAATGGCCAAGAAAATATTGTTCATCAACCAGGAAATCACACCTTATGTTCCTGAGACTGCAATGTCGTTGTTAGGACGCGATGTCCCTCAGAAAATGCAAGAAAGCGGATTCGAGATTCGTACTTTCATGCCTAAATGGGGTAATATCAACGAGCGTCGTGGACAGTTGCACGAGGTTATCCGTCTTTCTGGTATGAACCTCATCATCGACGACACCGATCATCCACTTATAATCAAAGTTGCCTCTATTCCTACCTCTCGTCTGCAGGTTTACTTCATCGACAACGAAGACTATTTCCTTCGTCGCCCTTTGATGACAGCCGACGAAAATGGTGAAGAATATGCAGACAATGGCGAAAGAGCTATCTTCTTTGCACGTGGCGTGCTCGAGACTGTAAAGAAACTACGCTGGATTCCAGACGTGATAGTTTGCCAAGGTTGGATGGGCGCCGTGATACCATTCTATATCAAGACAGCTTATCACGAAGAACCATCATTCGCCAACACTAAGGTTGTAACATCTATCTTTGCTGAGCAAATGAAGAACGGACTTGACGACAACTTCAAGAAGTGCGTAGAATTCCGTGAAGCAACAAGCGAATTGCTCGCAAGCTATAACGACAAGTTTGATTTCCGCGAACTTGGCAAGATGGCTATAGACTTTAGCGATGGTGTGATTGCTGCAGAGGCTGACTCTAATGCTACTCTCATGGAGTATGCCAAGACTAAGGGCATCCCTACCCTCGACTATGCAGGCGAAGATTTCACCGAAGCTTATAAAGCTTTCCTCGAGCAGATAGCTGGCGAATAACCAAGCTTACAGCATAAGATATCATTATCTGAAGCTGGCATAAACATAGAATATTGATTTTACACAGGATATCATATATATATGAAATCAAAACTTACTGTTGCATTGGCATTTGCTCTTGGAGCCTTTTGCTCATGCGATGACACTACTGATAACTTAGGAAGTTCTATCTCTGACATCCACGATATCGTGGCTGTTGATACAGCAAGTTTCACAATTAGCAGCAGATCTATAATTGCTGACTCAGTATTGAGCCGAAACACAATTGGCTACCTGGGAAGAATTAAGGATCCTGAAACTGGTTGCTACCTTACAAGCAATTTCATGTCGCAGTTCCACACTTTGGAGAACTTCGAGTTCCCTACCAAAGACTCGTTGGCATACTACGACAAGGATAGCGTGATTCATCGTGGCATCGTAAAGGCTGACTCTTGCGAGATTCGACTTTTCTTTGATACATACTTTGGCGACTCTTTAGCTCCGATGAAGCTTACTGCTCACGAGATGAAGAAGCCTATGTCGGAGGCACAGAATTATTATTCTAATTTTGACCCTAAGGCTAATGGCTACATCCGCGAAGACGGTATTCATCAAGATAAAGTGTACACTCTTTGGGATAAGACTGTAAGCGATAGCGTGCATAACGACAAAACCACCTATTCGCCAAATATCCAGATTCGTCTCACAGAGCCTTACACAGACAAGGATGGTAAGACATACAACAATTATGGAACCTACATCATGCAGAAGTATTACGAAGACCCTGCAAACTTCAAGAATTCCATAATCTTTGCCAACAAAGTTGCTCCAGGTTTCTACTTCGAATCAAAGAGCGGTTTGGGTAGCATGGCGTATATCAGCTCGAGTCAGCTTACTCTGTATTTCACTTATCTTTCTGGCGACTCTATCACAGAGGGCTACACCCGATTCTCGGGAACTGAAGAGGTGTTGCAGACATCGACTATCAACAACGATAAGGCGAGACTCCAAAGCTTGGTTGACGACAATACTTGCACATATATCAAATCGCCAGCGGGTATCTTCACAGAGCTAACTCTTCCTGTTGATGATATCATCAAGGGACATGCTCAAGACTCTATAAGCATGGCAAAGCTCACGCTGACAAGATTGGAGAACAAGATGGGTGGCAAGTATTCGATGAAGGTGCCTTCTACGCTACTTATGATTCCAAAGGATTCTATACACTCATTCTTCGAGAACCATCAGATAGCGAACTACAAGAACTCGTTCCTCGCATCATGGAGCTATAGCGTAACTTCATCGAGCCAAAACTATAACAACACCTACGTGTTCAATAATATTGGCAACATGATTACCGCCATGAAGCAGAGCCCACGTAGTTCAAAGGATTGGAACAAGGTGGTGCTTATCCCTGTTAGCGTGACTTACGACAAGTCTGGCAATATGTCAAAGGTGGTTCACGACATGTCATTGTCGAGCACACGACTAATGGGCGGTAGCGAAAACCCTAATGAGCCATTGAAGCTCAGCGTCATCTATAGCAAGTTTAAATAAGCAGTAAGCTCATGGCAGACAACTTTCTTGAACGCCAACGTCGCGACTATGAAGCTCGAAAGGCTGCATGGTTGAAGAAGAAAAAAGGAAAAAGAGTCGTTGTTAGAAACATTGAGCGACCAGATGACGAAAGTCTCTAAGTTACTAACCTTATTATATATAAGACATTATATTTGATATAAACGAAATTATATATAGTATTTAATATAAACGACCAAGGAAAAATATAGTCCTTGGTCGTTTTTTTGTGTTCAAACTAACAAACAGAAAAGGAGACGACCCTATGAGAAAGGTTGTCTCCTTTTTATTTCAGTAATGCCATTAAAGCAAAGAGAGCAATAATGGGTAATGCAATATTACAAAAACTGAATGGATTACTGATGCTGTTCTCTTAGCAAATCGTTGACAGTCTTAACAGGGTTGAAGGTGTCGAGAGGAACTTCAACGAAGATGGTATTCCAATCGCTCATAGCACCATTCCACAATCCTGGCAACTCAAGAGCCTTGAGCTCACGACCATTCTTGCTCTTAGAGCTGATGAAACCTGTGGTCTTGTCTACATAGTCAGGAAGATTGAAAGCCTCGCCCTTATAGTTCTTGATAGCGCAAACAAGGTCTACAGGATTGAAGTGAGTACCGTTTTGGAACATCTTCATATATTCCTCGTTGTTGGTATCTATCTGGCTACTCTCCAAAATCTGAAGACTTACTGTGCCATCCTGATTGTATGTAAGGAATGGACCACCACCAGGCTCACCCACATTCTTTACAACGCCACAAACGCGCATAGGACGGTTGAGCTTCTTGCGAAGATAGATTACGAGTTCTGCATCTTCCAATTCCTTGATATCCTGCTTGCGGCAGCTGAGATCACGCTGAACGAAACGAATCATCTCTTCAAGTTTCTCGTGGTTGTAAGCACCCTTATCGAGCAACTTCAAGTATTCGAAAGCCTGTGCCTGCTTTGTTACGAGGACACCTGCCAAAATCTGCTTCCACTCTACGGTAGATGCCTTCAAACGATCTGGCACCACATTATCAATATTCTTGATGAATACTACGTCGGCATCAATCTCGTTGAGGTTTTCTATCAACGCACCATGACCACCTGGACGGAACAACAATGAGCCATCCTCGTTGCGGAATGGAGTGTTGTCGACATTAGCTGCAATAGTATCGGTAGAAGGCTTCTGCTCAGAGAACGAGATGTTGTATTTTACTCCATATTTCTCAGCATACTTCTCTTCCTTCTCTGCCACCTTAGCCTTAAACAAAGGCAGATGCTCGTGAGAAACTGTGAAGTGAACGTTAGCCTCGCCATTAGAGCTTGCATAGAGAGCAGCCTCTACCAAGTGCTCCTCCATAGGAGTGCGTGGACCATCCTCGTAGTTGTGGAACAACAACAATCCCTTTGGCAACTGGCCATAGTTCAAGCCCTTAGCCTCAAGCATATTCTTAGCAATAGTCTTATACTCGCCATCAGCCATCAGAGTCTTGATATCCTTACCCTCATTTTCCTTGCATTTGTTGCAAAGTTCTTTCTTGAAAGCAAAGTCGCGGATATGGTCGAAAAACTTCTTCTCAAAGTCTGTCGTAGGAACATCATAGTCGGCATCGGCAAATGCAAACATGTTCTTAAACATACGGCTTGCGGCTCCTGAGGCAGGAACAAACTTCACCACCTTGTGGCCTTCGGCTTTGTACTTATCCCAAGCCTTGATATCTTGAGCCTTCTCATCATTCGAAGGAGCGAGAATACCCTTTTCTGTACTTGCAGCTGCTTCAAGCTTCAGGAATGGGAACCCTTCGGCTATCTGCTTCAACTGCGCTTCTACTTGCTTTTCACTAATGCCTCTTTCGGCAATCTGTTTTAGATCTTTTTCAGTTAGCATAATATTTATAACATAAATATGGTAATTCTGCAACAAATATAGTTAGTTTTTCTGAAAACAAGAAATAATTAGATTAAAAACATTACCTTTGCACAAAACTTTTTAGCATATGGAGCAAATATTCGAATTTACACCCGAAGAAAAAAGCGAAGCGTTTGCTATTCTCAACAACCTTAAGGCTGAAATTGGCGATTCTATAAAGCCTGACGACGAGAAGAAACTTCACGATAACATAATGACTGCTATGTCGGAAAACAGAATACAACGAGATGTTTTCGGCATAAACCCTATATTGCATGCACTTCAGACTGCAGAAATAGCTGTCAACGAGATAGGACTGAAGCGCGACGGAGTTATAGCTATCATATTATATAATAGTGTGCAGCACGACCTCGTAGGTCTCGATGCCATCGAACAGGATTTTGGCAGCAGCGTTGCTGGTATCATCCGTGGACTTGTAAAGGTGCAAAGTCTATACCGCAAAAATCCTGTCATCGAGAGCGAGAACTTCCGTAATCTCTTGCTGTCGTTTGCCGAGGATATGAGAGTGATTCTCATCATGATAGCCGACCGCGTAAACTTGATGCGACAAATTCGTGATGCCAAGAACGAAGAGGCAAGACATGAAGTGAGCGAAGAGGCAAGCTATCTCTATGCTCCCCTTGCCCACAAGCTCGGACTCTACAAACTAAAGAGCGAACTCGAAGACCTTTCGCTGAAATATCTGGAGCATGATGCCTACTATATGATAAAGGAGAAGCTCAACGCCACCAAGCGTTCGCGCGATGCCTATATCGAGAAGTTTATTGGTCCTATAGATAAGCGACTGAAAGAGCTGGGACTAAAGTTCCACATGAAGGGACGCACCAAGAGCATACACTCCATCTGGCAAAAGATGAAGAAGCAGAAGTGTGGCTTCGAAGGTATCTACGACCTCTTTGCCATCCGCATCATCATCGACTCTCCTCTTAAGCTCGAAAAGATGCAATGCTGGCAGGCGTTCTCTATCGTCACCGATATGTATCAGCCTAACCCTAAGCGTTTGCGTGACTGGCTTTCTGTGCCAAAATCAAATGGCTACGAGAGCCTGCACATAACGGTGCTTGGTCCTGAGAACAAATGGGTGGAAGTGCAAATACGCACAGAGCGCATGGATGACATCGCTGAGCATGGTCTTGCAGCACATTGGCGCTACAAAGGCGTAAAGAGCGAAAGCAACATGGACCAATGGCTTGCCAATATTCGTTCGGCTCTCGAAGCTGGCAACAATCTCGAGATTATGGACCAGTTTAAGATGGATCTCTACGAAGACGAAGTATTCATCTTTACTCCTAAGGGCGACTTGATAAAATTCCCTAAGGGAGCTACTGTGCTCGATTTTGCTTACCATATTCATACAGGCGTAGGCAACTCCTGCGTGGGCGGTAAGATTAATGGCAAGGTTGTGCCATTTCGCCAGCAACTCAACTCTGGCGATACCGTAGAGATTATCACGCAATCTAACCAAAAGCCTAAGCTCGATTGGCTCAACATCGTGAAGACCTCGAGAGCTAAAGCCAAAATTCGTCTTGCGCTTAAAGATACTCAGAAAAAAGAGGGTCAGATGGCGAAAGAACTTCTCGAGCGTCGCTTCAAAAACAAGAAGATAGAAATCGAGGAAAGCATAATGGGACAGCTCATCAAGAAGATGGGCTTCAAGGAAACGAGCGACTTCTTTAAGCAGATATCCGACGAGAAGCTCGACCCTAATACCGTGATTGAGAAGTATCTTGAGATACGCAATCAGAACAGCAACACCACTCTACCAAAAGAGGTGCGCTCGGCTGAGGAGTTTGAATACGAAAACCCAGGCGAAGCTCTTGCCAAGGGTGGCGACGATGTGCTGGTGATAGACAAAAACCTTATGGGTATCGACTATTCGCTAGCTAAATGTTGTCGTCCTATCTATGGCGATGATGTATTTGGCTTCGTCACCGTGAGCGGAGGAATCAAGATTCACCGTTGCGACTGCCCTAATGCGCCCGAACTTCGTCGACGCTTTGGCTATCGCATCGTAAAGGCTAAATGGAGCGGCAAGGGCAACGGACAATATGCCATCACCCTGCGCATTATTGGCAACGACGATATCGGCATCGTAAACAATATCACTTCGATAATATCCAAGGATGAGAAAATCGTGATGCGATCTATCAACATCGATAGCAACGACGGCCTCTTCCAAGGTAATCTCGTCATCCAACTTCAAGACACCACTCGCCTTGAAGCTTTGATGAAGAAACTCCGCACCATAAAGGGCGTAAAGCAAGTTCAGAGACTATAAAGGCAAATTCAAAGACTATAGAATTAAGTATAAAGGTTGTGCGAGGTTAAACTTTCTTAAATAATGCATTTGTATTACATACACACGCATACCAATTCATAGAAAAGTAGTAACTTTGCGACCGATTTAGTCCGTTGGGGCTCAGAGAAGTGGCGATAAATGTCGTCCGCCTTGCGGAAAAACCCGTTTTTATAATTTAATTAATGTACGCAATTGTAGAAATTAACGGTCAGCAGTTCAAAGTTGAAGAGGGCAAGAAGCTCTTCATCAACCACCTTAAAGATGCAGAGGCTGGTAAGACTGTTGAATTTGACAAGGTTCTCCTCGTAGACAATGAGGGTGCTGTCACAGTTGGTGCCCCTACTGTAGAAGGAGCCAAAGTAGTAGTTGAAGTTGTGAACCCATTGGTAAAGGGTGACAAGGTTGTTGTCTTCAAGATGAAGCGTCGTAAGGACTCTCGCAAGAAGAACGGTCATCGCTCACAGTTCACAGAGGTTGTAATCAAACAAGTAGTCGCTTAAAACAAGGAGGATTTCAGAATGGCACATAAAAAAGGTGTAGGTAGTTCTAAGAACGGCCGTGAATCAGCTTCACAAAGATTAGGCGTTAAGATTTGGGGTGGCCAGTCAATCATCGCTGGTAACATCATCGTTCGTCAGCGTGGTAACAAGCACTATGCAGGCGAAGGTGTTGCACAGGGTAAGGATGACACCCTTTATGCTCTTACAGACGGTATCGTGTACTTTCACAAGGGTCGTCGCGACAAGAGCACCGTTTCAGTCCTCGCTCCTGAGGTTTACGCCGAGAAGACTAAGAAGGCTGAAGCTTAATAAATAATATCCAACTTATTCCAAACAAACAACAGAATGCCAATTCCCATCGGGAGTTGGCATTCTCGCTTTATAGTGGTTGTACTCACATAAAATGTTGGCTTTGCGCCTTGCTTGCTAAAATATCAAGCAAAAAAAGCCCACCCCATCATGAAGGGTGAGCTATATATCATCTTTAAGCTAAAGATCTTTATACTTCAAAATCCAAGCAAGTGCGCTGAACAGTATATGGACGCACTTTTGTATCTGCTATTTTCACATGTGCTGGGTGCACAGCATAAGCCTTTAGCGCCTCTTCGCTTTCGAGAGTGCTATCAAGCATCACATCGCAATTTGATGAAGCCAAACGACCATCGACATTCACTTTTACATCAATGAGTCCTGGCACCACGCCCTTTAATGATTCAAGACCAGCCTTGATACCCTTCTTCACTTCTTCTTTCTGCTCGTCAGAAAGTTCTGGATTAAGAGTCCAGAGAATAATGTGTTTTACCATAATGTTTTATCTTCTTAATATGTAAACTCTATAATGTGTTATCTCTAATGCGTAAACACTATAATGTTTGTTATCTCTTTTTAATTGCGAGATTATAATTATAATAATCCTTATTGCCTGTGATATCTTTCACAACCTTCAAGAATGGTGGGAACTTCACATCCTCATCGTCTGCCACACCCTTAGTCTCGAGAATCATAAGTCCTGTCATAGGCTCAAGATAATTGTCGAGCTCAAAATATTGTCCCTTCCAAATAAAGCTCTTGCGTAGCTTCATGATAGTGCTTCTATATGGGTCAGCCTGCTGAAGTAGCGAGGTATAGAGATTGGAACTAATCTGACGCTCTGTCTCCAACTGCTCACTTTCAGAAATGCGCTGTTTGTTGGTGTGCACATACACACACTTGCCATCCCATTCGCGCTTACGCAAACGAACTTCGCATCCTGGCTCGGCAGTAAGATAAGTCTGAGTGATTTTGCTGTCTATGCTTCCCTCCACTTTGCCTGTAAGCTCAACAATATATTTGCGCTCTTCAACGATAGGCTGTGGCAATTCGAGCACCGAAGAAATCTCCTTCAGCACACGATTAATCTTCTTGTCAAAGTCCTCGTGATTATTGATAACGCGAAGATGCGGATGTCCTGTCCATGCCTCGATAACCTTTTTATCGAGCATACGAGCTATCTGCAATCCCTTCTCGTCAGCCTTCTCCAGTCGTTGAGCATTATTGCTTGTGGTATAGAATTGCTCTGCACCATCGGCAGCCGACACAAGGTGAAGCACAGCATCATAGCGTTCATCTCTGAGTTGCTGAGTGGTAACACCAACAGCTGATGTTATCTCCTGCCACATTTCAGGAGTCATATATGCCGAGATATCCATTGCTCCTCGGTCGCAAACTATCACCACAGGCTCTGTGCAGGTCTCTGCCATACGCATAAACTTATCTTCCAAAGCCAACTGTATCTCTAAAGTAGCCTTCTCGCCCTCATGAAAGAAAGCGGCATTCTTAGTAAGATAGTCCATACCAGCCTGAGTGAACATGGTTGGAACTTCAGGAATCGTGAAAACCTTGTATCCAAGGCTTGAGAAATGCTCTATCACTTTTACCAGAGCAGTAGTTTTGCCGGCACATGGACCGCCCGTGAGTACTATTTTCTTTATGGTGCTCATAATGTTATGTTTATTTAAAATGCAAAATTACATCTTTTATTTTAATCCACCCCAAAATATCCCATTTTTGTTGCTATTAAGGGGATAATATCACAAACACCAAGAAATCTCTATACCATAGCTGGTTATACTAACCTCAAAACGTTAAAATATCCTTAACAGCTATGCGTTAAAATATGCTTAATGCATTTGTAATTCTATATTATTATGTAACTTTGCAAATAATAATACAAAACACCGAAAAATGAAAAAATCAATTATAGCATTACTTATGCTTGCCCCTATGGCAGCAATGGCACAAAATACATGGGAGGTTCCTTCGGCTCAGCAAACTGAGCAAGTACAAAAGAAGGCGCTCTTCGAGAAAAAGAAGAAGACCATTGACAAGAAATATTTGGCTGGTGCTGTGCCTGTTGTAGATGGCAAAGTTACCTTTACTCTTGACAAAGATGTCGCAGGCAAATCTGCCGACGAGATATATGGCATAGTATACAGCTTCTTGGAGAAGATGACTCTGCAGTCTAACCAGGTGCAGAACATCGACGACAAAAGCAAGATTGCTCTAATCAATAAGGGCGAGCACACCATAGCTGCTAAATTCAAGGAATGGCTGGTGTTCAAGAATACAGCCTTGGCATTAGACCGCACAGTATTCAGCTATACCATCATAGCCAAAGCCACCGAAGGCCACCTCAACCTCACACTCTCGCGCATCAGCTATCAGTATGAGATGGACCGCACAGATACCGAGGGCATGAACGTAACTGCCGAAGAGTGGATTACCGACGAGGAGGCTTTGAACAAAAAGAAAACAGGGCTAAACAGAATGTCTGCCAAGTTCCGTATTAAGACAATAGATCGCAAAGACAACATTTTTGATACTATAAGCAATGCTCTTAGATAAACAGTTAGACAGAGGAAACGACCGCTTTCTGAAAATCAGAAACTGGTTGAACATTATATTTATCCTTGGTGCCATAGCTGGTATGGCAACATACTATTTTGGCAGCACCACCATAGGAACCATTGTCATCATTGTGGCAATGGTTTTCAAGTTTGTAGAATGTATATTACGATTCATACGTTAATGAAGAAAACACTCGCCGCTTTTTGCTTTTTGATTGGCATGGGCGCAACGGCTTATGCACAGTCGTCTTACCAGCAAATAAACGAGAATGGAGATATCACTCAGAGAGGCTTGAATTCAGGGAGAAACCATGGCGACTCGCTGCATTCTGACAAAAAGATACCTATCGGAATAAAGGTGTGGAATGTCGACAAGAAATTTGGCGACATCACTCCTTCATGCGTCGACACTTTGTCGCACATGTTTATGAACAGCATTTTCACTACTGGTATGCGCGGAGAATATAATTCTACGGGCAACCTTGGTGCACCTCGTATAGCGCGTATCTTCATCGACCGCCCTACCGACAACGAGCAGTTCATCTTCACTCAGCCTTATGATTTCTTCATCAAGCCGATAGAGCAATATCAGTTTACAAATACTCTTTCGCCTTACACCAACCTCACTTACAACAACGCTGGCGACAAGACTAATGGCGAAGACCACCTCACAGCAAATTATGCTGTAAACGCAGGCAAGAAGTTTGGTGCAGGCTTCAAGTTTGATTATCTCTACGGTCGCGGATATTACCAAAACCAAAGCACAGCGCATTTCAATTATTCTATGCACGCCTCTTACCTTGGCGAAAGGTATCAGGCGCACCTCTTGCTGTCTACAAACCATCAGAAGGTTACTGAAAATGGTGGTATAACCAACGACGACTATATCGTTCATCCTGAGGCATTTAACGAGGCTTTCCGAACTAACGAAATACCAGTAAACCTTGAGCAAAACTGGAATCGTAACGACAATCAGCATGCTTTCCTCACTCATAGATATAGCGTAGGTTTCAAGCGCAAAGTGCCTATGACAGCCGAAGAAATAGAGGCTAAGAAGTTTGCCCTTGCCTCACAGAAAGAGGCTGACGAACGCAAGGCTCGTGAGGCTGAGAGAAAGAAGAAACAGCAGAATGGCGACGACAATGATGACGACGAGGAAGTAAAGGTTTCCAAGCCTCTTACTGGTCGCCCTGATAATGCTCGCATAGCTGGTCCTGCGTTGGCAAAGAATGATAGCATCCTTGCTGGCGACAGCATTGTAGCCATCGACAGCACCATGATAGCCTCTGCTGCTGAGCGCATCAAAGTAAACGGAAAGCAGGCTGCCGACTCGCTATTGGCTAAGGAAAAAGCTATCAACGAAGACACCACATGGATGAAGGACGAGTATGTGCCTGTAACAAGTTTCATCCACACCGTGCAGTTCGACAACTATCGCCGCATTTATCAGGCTTATCAAACTCCTGCTGATTTCTATGCCAACTATTATGATGTGGCAGAGGAACTTACAGGCGACTCGCTCTACGATCGCACTAAGATGATGAGCCTTAAAAATACCTTCGCTATTTCGCTGCTCGAAGGTTTCAACAAATGGGCAAAATCGGGCATGAAGATCTTCGCTGCCCACGAGCTTCGTCATTTCAAGTTGCCTGGAGCAGTTTCCGACATATCATACAACGAAAACAATATCAGCATTGGTGCACAGCTCATCAAGTCACAGGGCAAAACCTTGCACTACAATGCTTTAGGCGAACTCTATGTGGCTGGCGAGGATGCTGGCAACCTGAAGATTGATGCTACTGCCGACCTTAACTTCCGTCTCTTTGGCGATACCGTGACGTTGGCGGCAAGCGGATTCTTCCATCGTATTAATCCTTCGTTCTATTATCGTCACTATCATTCTCGCCACTTCTGGTGGGACAACGACAATATGGATGCCATCATCCATAGTCGCATCGAGGGTCTCTTCGGTTATCGCAAAACTCGAACCACCCTGCGTGTGGCTGTCGACGAGATAAAGAATATGACTTACTTCGGTCAGAGCTACACCACCACCGCTGACTTCAATCGCACATCTACTATGGTGGCTTCACGCCAAGAGAGCGATGCCATAAACCTCATCACAGCATCATTGAGCCAGGATTTCACCTTTGGACCACTAAACTGGGAAACGGTTCTCACATACCAGAAGTCAAGCAAGGAGAGCGTGTTGCCTGTGCCAACGTTCAACGTTTATTCAAACCTCTATCTGCGATTCAAGATAGCTAAGGTTTTGAAGTGCGACCTTGGCGCCGACGTGCGCTACTTCACTAAGTATTATGCTCCTGACTATAGTCCTGCCATCGGACAATATACCGTGCAGGAGGGTGAACAGAAAGTCGAAATTGGCAACTATCCTCTGATAAATGCCTACCTCAACTTCCATCTCAAGCGCACTCGCTTCTTCATCATGATGAGCCATGTTAATGCTGGCAGCGGAAAGGCCAACTACTTCTTCGCTCCTCATTATCCGCTCAATCAAAACTTACTGCGATTTGGCCTTAGCTGGAATTTCTTCAACTAAGCAAACTCTTGCAAAAAGACTATTGGCTTTAACTTCTAACGACCAACGGAAGCGATAACTTCTTTAACTTCTATAACTTCTGAACTTACTAAAGTTCAAGCAATTACAAGATAGAAAAAATGGAAACCAATTCACCACACGCTTGGTTCTTGGCAGCAAGACCAAAGACATTGACTGGAGCTGCGGTACCTGTGATGATAGGTATCGCCTTGGCTTTCCACGATGCAGGAACAGAAGATTTCAGAATCATCCCTGCAATATTGTGCATGCTCTTTGCCTTCGTGATGCAGATAGATGCCAACTTCATCAACGACTATTTCGACTTCAAGCGTGGCAACGACGACGAGACTCGTCTTGGTCCTAAGCGTGCATGTTCTGAGGGATGGATCACTCCTTCTGCCATGCTCAAAGGCATCATCGCCACCACTCTTTTTGGTTGCGTCATAGGCTTGCCGCTCATCTATTATGGCGGCTTAGAGATGATAATGGTGGGCTTGGTATGCGTGGTATTCTGCTTCCTCTACACCACCCTCTTCTCCTACCTCGGACTTGGTGACGTGCTGGTATTGATATTCTTTGGTATCATCCCCGTCTGCGTAACCCAATATCTTTGCGCAGCCCCAACAGCTGGCGTAGGCTTGCAAGGCATCAATATCGAAGGCTTGCTGATAGCTCTTGCCTGTGGCATCGTCATCGACACCTTGCTGATAGTAAACAACTATCGCGACATCGACAACGACCGCCGTGCTGGCAAGAAAACTCTGATAGTGAGAATAGGCAAAGAAAACGGTCTCCGACTATATCTCGTTGCTGGCATTGTGGGCGCTGCCATCGTAGCCATATCGTTGCTCATGATGTTTCCACTTTGGCTTAGCCTAATCTCAATAGTATTGCTGCTGCCATATCTGCTGTTGCACATTTCAACATACAATAATATGGCAATCATAGGCGAAGGACGAGAACTCAACAAGACATTGGGCAAAACGGCTCGCAACATGTTTGTCTTCGGACTCTCTACAGCCATCGCCATCGTGCTTTGCGCCACATTAATTTGACACCTTATTAAAATAATATATGCAAAACCAAGTAGACCTCACCTTGATGGAATTTGTAGAGAAGCAGATACTGCCTCGCTATACCGCCTTTGGCGAAAGCCACGGACTATACCATGTCACAAGGGTCATAAAGAATAGCTTAGAGTTGGCACGCATGCTGGGTGCCGACATCAATATGACTTACACCATAGCTGCCTACCACGACTTGGGAATGGAGGGACCTCGTGCCATCCACCACATCACAAGTGGCAAGATTCTCACAGCCGATGCAAGACTAAAGAGATGGTTTTCGCCTGAACAAATAAAGATTATGCGCGAAGCGGTAGAAGATCATCGTGCTTCTGCCTCGCATGCGCCACGAAGCATATATGGCAAGATTGTTGCCGAAGCCGACCGCGATATCGACATCGATACCGTTTTCACTCGAGCTATACAATATGGTATCGAGCATGATCCTGACAAAGACAAGGAGTGGCAATTCAAGCGCTTCGATAGCCACATGGAGGAAAAATACTCCAATAATGGCTACATCAAACTATGGATTCCACACTCTCCTAACGAGAAAAAATTAAAGGAACTCCGCGACATCATTGTCAACAAGGAGCTCCTTCGCCAATATTTCGATAAAATCTACGACAAGATTATAGCTGGCTAAACATCTTTTTACCTTTAGCATAATATTTCCACAAAATGCTGAAGGGCGCTAATGGTGCAGGCGTATGCGATGCCGACATCACAAGCTTGCGATCTTTATCAAAGTCGTGCTGCCAACGATGAAAATCTCTACGTCCACGCCACACAGCCTTAGCCTCGCCAAGATTGCGGTCTAACACTATCATCTTGAATGCAGCAAGATAGTCCAAGAATAGGCGTATGCGCATAACAGGCTTCAAGTCTTCGGCTGGCAGATTCTTATACAGCATAGTCAGATTATTGCGAAAGTTCAAGTAAGTCTTCATAGGGTTGCTCTTAGGCAATGTGCCGCCACCCACATGATACACATAGCTCTTGGGCTCCACCATCAGCTTATACCCCAGCAGTCGCAATCGCCAGCAGAAGTCTATCTCCTCGTTGTGGGCAAAGAATCGTCCGTCTAAACCATTGGCCTGCCAATAGCATTCGCTCCTCACAAAGAGGCAAGCTCCTGTAGCCCAATGTATCTCCACGGCATCATCATATTGTCCATTATCCATTTCTACGTTTTCCATAATTCTTCCACGGCAGAAAGGATAACCATACTTATCTATAAAACCTCCCGAGGCTCCAGCATATTCAAAGCTCTTGCGGTTGTGAATGGCGCGAAGCTTTGGCTGGCATGCTGCCACCTGCTTATTGGCATCCATCATCGCCAACAATGGCTGCAGCCATCCCTCGCTCACCTCGATATCAGAATTCAGCAACACATAGAATTCTGCTTCTATCTGCTTCAAAGCCTTGTTGTAGCCATCGGCAAAACCATAATTCTTATCCAGAACTATGGTCTTCACCATAGGGCAGTTGTCCTTTATCCACGCCATAGAACCGTCGGAAGAGGCATTATCTGCCACCCACACCTCGGCAAGTTCCGACGACTGCTCGACAACATTCGGAAGATATTGACGCAACATCTTCTCGCCATTCCAGTTCAGTATTACTACCGCTATTCGCTTCTCCATAATGCTGTTATCCTATAATCTCGCATTTCAATGCCGACTTATCGTGATTGAAATCCAAGAGTTTAACCTTTATAATCTGATTATCATATTCCTCGCGAGCCTTGATTGCCGATAGCTCCACGCGCACATAATTGTCGGTGAAACCATGCATAGCCTTGCCCTTGGCAGCCTTCTCGAATAGCACATCGGCTGTTGTGCCAATATACTTTTGGTAGAAAGCTATGCGCTTTTCTTCCGACATATCGAGCAACTGCTTCGAGCGTCGTTTCTTCTCTGCCTCGTCAACGATATATGGAATCTTCAGCGCCATGGTTCCTGGGCGCTCGCTGTATGGGAACACGTGCAACTGAGTAACGTCGAGCGACTGCAGGAAATCTCTACACTCCTCAAACAGCTCAGGCTTCTCGCCTCTGCATCCCACCATCACGTCGACACCAATAAAGGCATCTGGCATCAGCTTCTTTATCAACTCTATCTTGTGAGCAAACAGCGCCTTGTCGTAGCGGCGGTGCATCAGCTTCAGCACCTCGTCGCTACCACTCTGCAACGGAATATGGAAATGTGGCATAAAAGCTCGCGATGTGGCACAATATTCTATAAGCTCATCGGTCAGCAAGTCGGGCTCCAGGCTGCTAATACGATAGCGCTCAATGCCTTCCACCTTGTCCAACGCCTTCACAAGGTCTACGAAGCTCTCGCCTGTAGACACTCCAAAATGTCCGATGTTCACACCCGTAAGCACAATCTCCTTACCGCCCTCTGCAGCAGCCTGCTTAGCCTGCTCCACCAGCGAGGCAATACTTGGATTGCGCGAAAAACCACGAGCATAAGGGATAGTGCAATATGTGCAGAAATAGTTGCAACCATCCTGCACCTTCAAGAAATAGCGAGTGCGATTACCTCGCGAACAACTTGGCTGGAAAGTATTAATCTGCTTCGTAGGCACCGAGTGATACTGATGTTCCATACCCCACGCATCCGAGAGATACTGTATGAGGTTTGCCTTCTCGTTGGCTCCCAACACCAGGCTAACTCCCTCTATCTTGCTCACCGCCTCGGTAGAGAGCTGCGCATAGCATCCCGTCACCACAACAAAGGCTCCAGGATTCTCACGCACCAAGCGATGAATAGCCTGACGGCATTTGTGGTCGGCAACATCCGTAACCGAGCATGTATTTATGAGGCAAATATCAGCCTTCTCGCCCTTCTCTGCCTGCACCACTCCCATCTCTTCCAGGAGTTTGGCAAAAGTAGAAGTCTCCGAAAAATTGAGTTTACAACCGAGCGTATAGTAAGCCGCCTTCTTGCCTTGAAAAACCGAACTGTCTATCATATATAATAATGTGTCGTAAATTTTAAGATGCAAAGTTAGTAGAAATATTTCGATTGTGCAAAGAGAATACAAAAATTAAAAGAATCATTAATGACTATTTATAGTCAATGACTGAGTCCACTTTAAAAAGGGACATATCTTACTTTTTAAAGTGGGCTCATGACTGAACTTTCGCATGTGATTCAAGTACGGGCTGAAGGCCCAAAAGCTCCTAGCCCAGGGCATCGCCCTGGGTATGATGGCAATCAGCAAGACGCCCTGTAAGGGCAAAAGCCTTATGTTTTGCCTGGAGTTTTTAAAGCTTTTGCCCTTACAGGGCGACAGGTTTGCGTCCGTAATTAGAGGGTGTGTCAAAACTCTCTTATTCTTAAAAAATCACAAAGCCCTGACTTTCA
>OCHM01000051.1_pt1 | contig 90151 bp, 80 predicted proteins | sample 1538901 | NCBI WGS metagenome assembly OCHM01 (sample SAMN04571734, study PRJEB22368) | human gut metagenome | biome: human gut; material: stool | host: Homo sapiens | place: Luxembourg | collected 2012-11-08 | reverse complement strand
TATATTAATATTAATATCTGTACTTCTATAATTAGTATAAGTTTTAGGATTATTTTCATTAATAGAAAGTTGTTTATTTTCAAATAAATCAATGCTATTTTTTGGAGTAACCATAACTCCTTGAGCATAAGTAGTATTTTCAGGTTTTTTAGCATCTTCGTTAATTATAACACTATATTTAATAGGTTCATTCTTAAATGATTTACTTTCATGAAAATAAGTATCAATAAGACTATATTGGAAATATCTAACAAAAGGCAGTACTTTAGAATCAGCTTTATTATCTGCAGCAGACCATCCTAAATCATCTTTATAATATCTTATTTTATTATTAGAATAATATGCAACATTATCAGCAGTATCAAAATTAAGTCCATGTTCATCATAAATAAAAACAGCATCCCAAGTAAATATTCCATTAGCATATATTTGAATATCTGTTGAAGAAGTATTAGGATAAACAATATTTGAACATCTAATAAGTTCTTTGTTTGTATTAGTATAAAGATTTCTAGTAATATTATAAAGAGAAACTTTATATTGTTTTATATGATTTTTATTTGTAGCAGAAGTATCATAAATATCAAATAATCCATATTTATCTTCTATTTGTAAAGCAGTACCTTTACCTTGTCTATTATTACTAAAATCTCCAGCAACAACAAGTTTATAATCAGGCATTGCGTAAATATCATTCATTTCATTATCACCATGTCTATCTAATTGTTCAGCAACATTCAAATCAAAACAATATTCATAATTATTATTTCTTTGGAAATAACTATAAAGCATTTTTTGGTCATTAGCATAATGCCATTTATTATCATCTTCAATAGCAATAAGATTATAATTTAATTTAATAGAATCTTTAATATTAAAATCATTGCTATGAAAATACATAAAAGCAGATTTTTTATTATTAGGATTATCCAATACAATATTATTATAATAATCTACAAGTTTTCCATCTGCTTTAACAAGAACTCCTGTAATTAGTTTAGTTGGTTCAAACTTTTCATAAGAAATATAGTAACCAACATAATTATTAGGAAGAGTAACATTGTCTAATTTAATGCTAAAAACAACATCTAGTTCTACTGGGAACTTAAATAATCTATCATTATTAGCATTAATAAAAGGAATAAAATTATTAATACCAACGCCATCTGCAAGTTGATACCATTTAAGTTCTTTATAAGTATCGTTATTTTCAAAACTAGTAAATTTAGTAATAAACATTCGCTTTATATCAGGAGTCTCTACTTTATTACTAAAAGTATTATTAGCAAAAGTAGAATAAATATTTATACCTTGAGTATTAACTCTAAGATTTTCATCAAGAACATTATTATTAATATCTACAGCAGCATAATATGTATCCCAATGCCAACCAGTATCATTTTTATATTCATGAATAAACTTAAAAGGAACTACTTCTTTATTATCAACAACATATTTAACTTTATTACTAAGTTTATATCCATTAGTAGCATGTCCATATTTATCAACAAAATGAATAAACAAATTATATATTTCTCCAGGAATAAAAGTTGTAGTTAGTTTACGTTTAGTAAATGTTTTAGCAATATCATTAAAAACATTCGGTTTATCTATAACATAATCATTAAGATTAATATCAATCGGATTTCTTTTTATAGCATTGAATAAAAGATTATTTGTATCAAAACTAATAGTTTGTTTTCCTTCAAATTGATAAAAATCATATTTAGCATCTTGAGTAATACCTTTATTATCATAATGAATAACTATATAATTGGGATATGAAATAGTATATACCTCTCCAATCTTAGTATATTTAAGAGTAACATAAAAATTATCAATAGCTTCATTAATAGTTTTATTAGTAATAGTATCGGCAGTTTTATGGTCTTTACTTATAGCTAAAACAGTACCTGTAATTGTTATACCAACACCACTTTGAATATTCAGAAATTCGCCTAATGGAATTTTATTAATATAACTATATTGATTATATTTAGCAGGATTTTCTTTAGACTGACGAGAATTAATCGTCATATCATAACTAATAGTATCATCAAGAAATGGTTTAGCAACAAGACTTACATTTATATCATTTACTTTTTGTTGAATATCATCACCATCAACAGCTTCTTTATAACCGCCTATATAAAGTCTATTATTATAAGCACATATATTTTTAACATTAAAATAATTATAATAATCAATTATTAAATTGCTTATAGCATAATCTTTAACAACAGTACTACTAAAAGTAAATGTGTTAATATTAATATTTATATCATTTGTAGCAAATGCTTTAGAATAAGATTTAGACAAGCAAACAATACCTATTTGATATTTGTTATAAGATTGGTCTAAATTAGTAATATCAACAGAAAATGTTTCATTACACAAATCTTTATTATCGCTAATATAATCAGTACATCCAACACAATATCCATCAAAGGCTTTATATTCACTAGTAGTACTCATTCCTAATTGAGAGTCATCTCCTATAATAATAGACTTAATATCATCAACAGAACTTTGTTCATCTTTGAATTTACTACTATAAGCATATTTAATTATAGATGTTTTATTAATAACATCATTATATATAGGACGACCAAAATTAAACCATTGAGTATAATCAGTATTATTTATTTTATATCTAATAAAAAGATAATACCAACCTTTATAAGCATTACCTTTTACATATTTAATATTAGTTGTATTTGGCAAATGAACTTCAGGGGCTATAGCAATATGCCCATCATCAAGAGTTTTATCATTATCTATTCTAGAATCATTAATATTACCTAAATTTATAGTACGAAGAGGTATATTAATAGTATCGTCTCTATATTCTGCAATAGCCACTATAAGCGAACCTTCTACATTATATGTATAAGCTCCATTAATTTCACCTCCATGATATTCAAGATAAATATCATCATTATTGCCATAAGCAGGATATACACCTTGGTCAGTAGTATCATCTCCTTCATGGTATCTAAATATCTTAGCTTTAGTATTATCATTACCAGCAACAACTATAAGTACTAATTCTTTATTACATGGTATAACTCCTACTATTTCAAATCCATTTTTATTTTTATATTCATAAGTAAGATATTTATCAATAACATCATTCTTAGAAATACTTTCTTCAGTAACAAAGCAACTTCCATCATTAGATAGTTTAATATTATGAGCATCAACTAAAGACATATTATCACAATCTTTAGGATGTAGATTTTTATTAAGTTTTGGAACAATAGCCATAGTATTTAATAAAATATTAGATAATTATTTTCAAAATAAAGCCTGCTAAGCGACTTTATATCCTTTCGTGTACAAACTATCATAGTCATACTATTCAAAAGCAGACAAAGCCAGCAAATGCTAAAAATAGCAAATGTTGGCTTACCGAGGGTCAAATGTAGAAACAAAGAAGTTTGACCTAAATAAAGAAGTATCAACATCATCAACAGCTTTATTAATAATACTTCTTCTTGCTTCTTCTTTAAGATTATTCCAAATATAATAAGGATTAGTTCCATATTGAGAAGCTTGAAGATTAAATACTTGATGATGATAGCCACGGCATAACATTTTATACATACAATAATATGTAATAGCTTCTATAAGAACACCATTATTAGGAATAACAGGAAATTCACAATTATAAGTTTTACTACAAACAGTTTCTATTTCATTACTTTCAATATAAATATAATCTGCATCAAAATTAATTTCAAGTTTATTACAATCAACAACTACATAAGTTTTAACGCAATATTGTTGACGTTCTGTACTATAATGAGCAACATTATATCTCCAAGGAAGAGTATCATTAACTGTTTCAGCAACAACATAATTCTTTGATGGTTGCTTACCAGTGTTAATACAATCAATAGTATTCGGTGTAAGACTGCCATTAGAACCGCCCGCGTTGCGGGCGAACTCCCCCGTAGAGGAACAATTGCAACCTAATCCAGCACTACTAGCTTCTTTTACTTCACATCCATTAGCATCAAACACTTTAAGATTATCTTTATCAATAGCACAAGGAGAATAAGCAATTCTTTCTTTTACATTAAGTTTTCTTCTTTTCTTAATAGTTTTAAGAGCATCTATTTGAGACATAGCATCAATAACCCAAGCTCCAACTCTTGGTATCCAATCACTATTATCTGGATTAAAATCATTATCTATTTTAGCAATGATTCTATCTATATTTGTACTTGATTTGGTCAGCTGTGCGGACATATCTTAAATATTTAGTTGGGTCTTTATATAAAAGAATATTAAGTTTATATTTAATATCCACTTGAAGATTATAAATATCTTCATCAGTACCACAAAATTTATCAGCAAGTTCTTTATACCCCATGCCTCTATATTTGGCAGAAATATATTCAGTTCTTTTATAATCTAATGTTGATTTTCTAGTAATATCAGAATGCATAAATGTAAAATCATAATAATCTTTAGAAGTTTTATAAACTCTATAATCAACAGCATTATAAGGAATATGCCTAGCTTCATACCAAGCCGCTTCTTTAGGGTCATAAAGTTTTATTCCTTTAGCAATAAGTTCTCTCTTACGACGATTAGTTTCATTAAAATCAATATATTTTTTATTTTCACCATTCTTATAATCTAATTTCCAATGGTTAATCATATATGTGCCAATGCCACCCTCAAACTTATATCCAAAACCATTAAGCACACATTTATGAATTTCAGTATAATATCTATAAACAAAAGATTTATATTGAACAAGTGTCAATTTCTTTCTATTAGCAGCAAGTTCTATAGACTTATCATAATTATATTCATTACGAAGTATAGCACAATATTTATATAGTTGAAGAATATTAGATTTATTAATAAAATCTGTTTTAGTTCTAAGTATAAGATTAACTTTATTATAAAGACTACATACAGGATTATATCTTTGCTGTTTCCATTCTATATCATATTTATCAAGATTGATATGATATTCATCAAGTATCTCTTCTTTATGTTCATTTATATAATTATAAACATCAAGTTTAATAGAAATGCAATCTTTTTTAAGTTTAGTATTTTCACGTATATTATCTTTAGCTTCATTAATAAATTTAAGATAATAATCTTTAAGTTTAACATCTGGAGACATTTAAGATTGATAATTAATATCATTAAATAGAATAACTCTTCCTTTATCATCAATACTAACAGGAATATTTTTATATGCTTCAATATAAGCATTAATGAAATCAGAATAATTACCCTTAAAAATCATTTCATGATTAACAACATAAACATTTTGTTTAGTAGTACGTCTAATTACATATTGTGCTTCAAGTTCGTCTATATAACGAGATAAATGATTAATACCAACTATATTACTAATTTCTGTATTATTCGAACTAAGAACTATTTTATTAGAAGTAAATTTAATTGTTTTAGCAATATAATGAATAAGTTTAATTAAAACAATACTATTACAATTAGATATAATATAATTATTAAGACTTTCTCCTAACTGAGCATATCCATGACGTTTATAAAAACTCTGAACTACTCTAACACGAGTACTTGCATTACTAACAATATCTTTTTCTTCAAGTTCTTTATTAATAAAAAATGGAGTTGGAATTATTTCTTTAACCAACTTTCGTTCTGTAGCAATTACATTGGGTTGAACTGCTTTTTTGAAATTCATTATAGGCATAGTTTTATTATTTAGATTATTATTATAAACACTAATATAATAATGATTTCGCCATGGGTGGCTATATTTATGTTAAAATAAGTGTTAATTTAGCCATGGGAGGCGAAATTTTAATTTGTAAGTAATTGATTTTTAATTAGTTATAATTATCTCTTTCTTATATATATTATAATTATACATAAGTTATTTGGCTAAAACATAATCAAGAGCAGCATTAAGTCCAACCATCCCTCTACGGGGAGTTTGACATTAATCAACAATAGTCAACAACTATAGTTATAGACTTAATTAGACTACGATAAACTCCCTGTAGAGGAACAATTAGAGTACTATTGCCTTCTTTAAGACACTATATTTGGAGCAGGAACTTCATTAGTATTTCTAATTATTTCTTTATTCCATGTTTCAAGAACAATTTGTTTAATAGCATCAATCATATCTTCAGGAAGAAGAAATTCATCGTTATCATCTATTGCATTAATATCAAGTTTGCCTTCTACAGTTTCTGTTTCAATAATATGTGGATATTCAAATATAGATTCTATAACAATAGCATCAAGATTATTAAGTACACTACCTTTTTGAATATTTACATAAATATATTCGTTTATATAATCATAAGTAATAACAGGACACATCCCTGGAAGACTATTATAAAATTTAGCAGAAGCTTCTTTAACAAAAGCAATCTCATGAGGATTAGTAACACCTACAGTGCGAACTGAATGAAAAGGAAGATTATTAGTAAGTCTTACAGGACGAGGAACTTTATTAGCAGTTCTTTTAATTGTATTAGTAATAATTCCTTCGCTTCCATAAACATCTCCATCAGGAACATCAATAAGACTAACTCTAAATCTTTGTTGTAGAACTTTATCACTATAATTGTGATTACTAAAACTTTTTCTAATAAGATTATTACGAGCATGAATAATACTAAGTTTAATAGCGCGCCTTACAGGAACACTATTAGGTTGTTTCACAGAATGAGCAATCTCTGAAACAAGTTGAGCGATTGAAGACATAACTTTAACTATTTATTAAATGAATATATAAGAAATTATTTTTCTTTCACAAATATAACATTTTAATTATATGGTGCAATAGTATCTAAATAAAAAAATCCAATAATACTATAATATATAGTATTATTGGATTCTTCTTAATAAAGTTCACTCCAATCAATAGGTTCACCTTATGCAGGTGTCTGATTATTATTAATAATGCCAGCATTAATAAGAGCTCGAGTCAAAGCATAAACTTGACGCTTAACAATAGAAATATCTGCTTTTGCTGCTTCAAAAGTAGTTCCAGTAATATCTTCATTAGGTACATTACAAACAACATCTTGCGGAACTTTAATAGAATTTTGTTTTATAGCACTATAAACAATGCCATAAACAGCAAAATAAAGTCTTCTTTTTTGTTCTAGATTAAGAACAAAATTTTTAATCTTGTTTGAAAATTGTGCGAAAGTCATAATTATAAATTAAACTATTTTAGGTTCTTCTATTTTATAAGTAGTATTATTAATCTTAAATAAAACATACATATTATTACCTTCACGTATTGTTTTATATGGTCTCATAATATCATAGCCAGTTCCAGCAACAGCATATAGAATTGCATTACCATTTTTGAAAGTATTAAAAAGATTTTCATAATATTTTATATCTGGAACATTAATAGGATTATAAATCTTAAAGTTAGTAAGTTTTATAGTAGTATCGTTTTCATTTCCAGTTCGTTCAGTAGTATTCCAATATCCTATAATATTAGTTTCTATTTCTATTCTATCATAATCAAAATAAGAAATTTGACGTAAATAAAGTAAAGGTTTATCTGTTACATAAGTAGGAGTAAGAGTCTTAAATTTTATATAAATAGTATTATTAACAAAAGGCTCAATATGTTTAACATTATTAATTTTCTCACCAAGTTTTTTAATAGCATCATGACCTTCAATGTTATTATAAATATCTTCATAAATAAACGAATATAAATAAATAATAAGTTTATAAACATAATTAATAATACCTTGTTTGATTCTATTAGAAGTATTCAAAAACTTTAATTCGTTTATATTTAATAGTTTTAATAATTGTTCCATAACAATTGATATATTTAATTATTGTACAATCTTAATCTTTCTTATAATCTATACCAAGTTTATTTAGTATAGGTTTAGCAATCCAACTCCAAGAAACAGGAGCAATAATACAAGAATTAAAAACAATAGCAGGAGAATCCATATTATAATAAACATATATAGTACCTATTATAATAGATACAATAACAAATACTATTCTTTTTTGCCAAGTAGTAGGAACTTTAGTTCCATTAATATCATCAATAAATTTAATTATTCCATAAGTAATAATGTTAATATCAATCATTATATTGAAATTAAAATTAGCAATCACTTGATTAATTATTTCCTCCATAACATTAACATTAATATTATTAGGCTGGTTATCGTTCACAAATATAATAAAAATAATTATAGAAAATCAACAAAAGTATATTTTTCTTCATTAAATTTATGAGGTCGTTTATATAGAACATCCCATAGCCAAGGAATAGGAATATAAGTATGCCAACTTCTACCATCAAGAGGAACAAAACCTTGAACACCACCACTATATTCAACATCAGAATATTGAACTGTAACGTATTCAACTTTAGTAGAAATCTTTTCGCCATACTTACAGCAAAAGCTTCCCCATATAATATTAATATATGCTATTCTAACATGAGTAGCAAATTCTTCAAATATAGCTTTATTATCAATAGTACCTTCATAAGTAACACATACTTCGCATTTATCAGGAAAATTATTAATTTCACTAATAATATCTTCAGCAGGACGTACACTTTCCCATAAGCCATGAGCGCAAATCCACATACGTCTCTTTTTGCTATAACGTACTCTTATGTCAAACGACCTACAACCAGCATTGTATTGCTCTACAATCGTCTTATTTTGTGTACGTGCAAAAGGTATAACCAACAAAGAAATCAAGCCATGAGAGGCTTCTCCTGTGGCACTATCGTGCGTCGCAATTTTTAACTTACTCATACAAGAAAAACATAACAAACATAACCAATAGTATTAACTATTGCAGGCACAAATCCACCTAAAGTTGTAGCAATAACATCATCCCAATCAACAACTTCATCAATATTCTCTTTAGCTACTCCACTAATAAATGCAGCAACAGCACCTACGGCAGACATAATAACAAACATCAATATAGCTCCACCAGCAATCATTGCAAAAATATTAGTAACTGCAAATGAAATATTAGTACCTACATTAAAATGAATAAGTAGGTCACTTCTTTTCATAAGTCTATTAAAGAAATCTCTAATCTTTTTCATAATTTCATTTATTTATTTAGTTACAACTTTCTCAGTATCATTAATGAATATTCTCCATCCTTTGGCATTAGCAGCAGTAACTTGAGCATCTGTAATAGAAGTCCATGTAGAAGGACAATGTAATTCAGCAGTTCTAACTTTACTAATAGCATGTTCATCATCACTGCTTGTTACAGTCAAGTCAGAAAGATTATCTATAAGATACTTAACACTCTCTGCATCCAATGCTGAAAGATTACCATGAACAACACCATTGATTGCTTTCTCATCAAACCTCCAAGAACCATGATTAAGATTCTTTAATCTCAAATCAGTAAGAGCAATACATCCTCCAAAGATAAGATAAGCATTGGCAGGCTTTAAATATCTAAAGTCAAGTATTGGACCAATCTTAGTAAGAGCTTTACATTGATTGAATGTTTGAGGAGAATAATCAACAAATGTCAAAGTATTTGTAGCAGCACCTCTTGTAGCACCATACTGAGGTATCTCAGAAAGTCTGTAACAATATTCAAAAGCAAAACCAGCATTTGAACATGGAACTTTATATGTTACAACAGTGACAGTTCCACTTGTATCAGTACTATTAAAACTAGTGTTACCATCACCCCAATTGATAACAGGAAGTTTAAGAAGATTACCACAAAACTCAAAAGCACCACTAAGGTCTTGTGACCTTGCAACATTCTCTAATTCAACTTCTCTAAGATTACCTGCTCTATAAAATATCTCATGCAGAGAAGTAACAGTACCAGTATTTATAATAACTTTCTCAATGTTACTATCAGCAAATTCAGCAACACCACTTAAATTTGACCCATCAATATTGAGAGTTACAGTCCCATCAATGTCCGAAGCAAAGAATAGACCTTTAGTTCTACTAGTATCATTATTAAATACTCTTTCGACTGTATGAGCAGCATACCATTCTTTTACTTTAGCAGCAACTTCTTTATTGTTCAGAATGCCATTAAATCTTTGAAAAGTAACAGTGCCATCAGCAGCCTTACTATAAAAGTCACTATCTTTATATACATCAAGAGTAGGAAGCTTCTTAGTTCCATCAAGACTTACAAATGATTTAACAATCTTATTACTTTCTGTTCCATGAATAGTTTCAGTAGTAATAAGATTATATGCTTCCCAGGCATTCTCTTTAGTCTTGTTCTCATGGTAAAGAACATCACTTCCATGATACACAGTCCAACATCTTACAGAAGAAGGGTCAACAGGCTTGTCAACTTCTGCTGTATGAATTGTAAGACCATGTACATTTGCATATACATTAGTAAGAAGCTTTCTTATACCTTCAAGAGTTCTTTGAGCAGCAGGAGGGGTATAATAACAAGCAACATGAAATTGACCTACTTTACTTATTGTTATAGTTCTTTTGTCTGAACTGACAAAAAACACACTACTATCACTACCCATCCAAGAACCTGCATCAAACCTATCATCCAAGAAGGTAATTGTAATGGGATTATCTCCTAAATTAACCTCTTTGGTTGTATTGCTATAAATCATTATAGCAAGTCTAAGATTTCCATCTGTCCAACTATTAAGAGGAAATTTAGTATTCATTCCTTTGGTTATGTTCTTGTTATAACCATCTTGGATATAACCCCAATAATGTGCTCCATCATTTACATCTTTAAGAGCACCATCAGGAACACCTAAATCCCAAGGCCAAGGATAAGGATTAGCCCCTGTTCCAGAGCAAGGAGCAAGCCAAAGACCATGAACATAATATCCTCCTGCATCATTGGCATACTTAAAATAACTCCATAAAGCATCTCCATGCTTCCCCGTAATATGAGAAGCAAAGAGAAGCTTATTAACAGAATTATCACCAATATGTATTTTATTTATATTATCCATTGATGTAATATATTGTATTAGAATCTTTAGTTGTCAAAGCATCATAAGCAGCCTGTGTAATAAACACAGTCTTAGGCATTACATTGACTTTATTTCTTAAATCAACAAAATCAGTCTGAGTAGATTCAAGAGAACTATGTAAATCAGCAATACTACTATTAATAGTAGTAATCTCAGCTTTAGTACCATATTTTCTACTTAAATCAGGAAGGTCAGCAATATTAATAGCTCTAAATGTAGGGTCTCCAGCAGCATTTATAGGAGTAGCATAGAAGAGATTTTTATTACCATAGTTTATATCATGGACTTCAATAGCACCTTCAGGAAGAGCATCAACTAATTCTAAATCAAGATTCCAAGTAAATTCTGAATTTGCCTCTTGGTCTGTAACCTTTACCGTTAAGTTATCATTTCTTAGTAATTTATGATAAAATATAACCTTATTATTTATTTTGTCATACCAATAATATGATTTTTCCATTAGGTGTTGATGTATTGATGATTTTACTGCTTTAATAATATAATCTTGTGGTAATGTATTAACGGTAATAAGAACACGCGTAAATTGTTCATTGTCACACATTAAAGTTATTCCAAAAAATCCTGTTCTATATCTATAATTAGCAGGAATGTTGATAGTCATAACTTTAATTATAGGATATTGTGCTGAACCAGTTCTTTTGTGAACTCCTCTTATATCAACTTTCTTAGCCAAACCCGTAGCAACACTATCTTTAGTGGCATAGGCAGATAAATCAACGTCAGCCTTGAATACTCTCCACTTACCAGTAACATTATCAACACTATTAGAAGACTTGAACTGATATGTGTTTCTATCTTCTGCACAATAAGACAAATGTCCATCGTCAATACTTGTCTCTGGAAAAGCCTTCATAGCAGCTTTTGTAGCAAACCTATCTCTTTCAAAGTTTGGTTGTTGTCCTTGAAAGGTAAAATTTGTACCTATATTTATAGCCATATCTTATTCAATTTAAGAAATTATTTGTTTCATATCGGTAATAGTTGCAGCATTTGTCAGAAGATACACATAATACAATTCACCATTTACATTAAGTTCACTTCTAGTGTAAGAAGCGAGATAGTCAAATCCATTAGCATCCTTAATACCTGTAGCAGCACCGAAAGCTTTAGGATATGCAATACATGCCTTTTGGTTATTAAGGTTGAATGTTCTTATTCCACCTTTTCCACTTCTTAATGTCTCTGTAAGAGCCTTTATGTTAGCCTCTGTAGCTGTGAAGTTTGCTGCAACTGCACCATCATAAGATGGATTAACAAAAGTAATAGTAGCAGAACCTTGAGCAGTTCTATTGTCTTTACTAACTCTAACATTATATGTTGTAGTAGCTGTTGCTGTGTCTGAATAAACATATGGTGTTGTGCCATGATGCTCAGCACCATTAATCATAATCTCATCAGCATTTACATTATCATCTCCTATCTTTGGAGTAATTGTAACTTTGACAGGCTGCGATGTTCCTTTCTTAGCAAGTGTCTTATCAATGCTAACTTTAACAGTGAATGGGAATGCCTTGTCCATTAACTTCTTCACATCAGCACTTATTGTATCAGTTGTGGTTGTAGTTGCATACCCAGACAAATCAACCGTACCACTAAGATTATCCCATTCAGTACCATTCCAAGCAACATTATCACCTGCTTTAATACCATACTCTGCATTAGCATTGGTTATATTCCAAACATCACCTGTAACCCTATCAGTAGTAGGAAGGTCAGCATAATTAGTCTTATTTCCCTTGAACTTATATACACTAGTTATATCACTCTTCTTAGCATAAGTGCTATTAGCGGTTGCAGTAGTAACATAATTATCCAATGCAGAAGCATCAGCTTTACCATTTAATTCTGTCTTAGTAGCAAGGTCGTTTAATTGAGTTTTATCTACTTTAAGTTGAAGAGCTTCATAGACAGCATTTGTTGTTGGAGCTATATCGTCAGCCTTTGATATTACATTTGTATAAGCTTCTTCTCTTAGTCCATTTATGTTGTCATAATAACCAATAATATACGTAATACCATTAATACCATCACAACATGAACATAAAAATACCTTAATGCCTCTTGGATAAGTATCTAAATCTAATGTTTTAAAAACACAATTGCATAAAAAAATTGACCCATCAACTCTGGGTTGCGAAGTATGGTCATAATTTATTGTAGAAATATAACTATTACTAATAAAGACACTATTATAACCATACGTATAACATGTTAATTCATCAACAGTCGAATTATATATATTGATTTCCTTACAATCACATGCTAAATAGCCTACGTTAGAATTAAAAATACGACAATAAATATTTTCGTCAGTAAATAATATTTTAATATTTGAATAATTAAATGTAACCTTATAATTATTTACTGCCTTTACATCAGCTCTTTCAATAGTGCAATTAATTATATTTAATGCAGCATTTATTTTACCAATTTTAAGAATTGTGCCATTTTGAATTGTCAATTCACCGTCGTGATTACTAAAAGATGCGTTAATAGAATGACCATTCAAATCAAGTACACCTTTGGTAATAGGCAATTCACTTAAATCTTCTTTAGCAACATAATCAGCATTATATTTAGGTTGATAAGCTGCAAGAGCAACAGCATCAGCCTTTAGCTTTAGAGCATCAAACACAGCCTTATTCTGAATAGCATTAGTAGAAGTACCATTAAGAACAGCATCTGCATCAGTCTTAAACAGTCTCCACTTGCCAGTAGTAGCATCAACAGTATTAGCGGACTTATATTGATAGATATTACCATCTTCCTTACAATAAGAAAGGTGACCCTCATCAATACTATTTTCATCAAAGGCTTTCATAGTAGCCTTAGTCTCAAAACTGTCTCTCTCAAAGTTAGGTAACTTACCGTTATAGGCAAGATTTGCACCAATTTTTATAGCCATAATATTATAATCATTTAGTTGTTAATTAATGATTTGTTTGAAATCAGTAATAGTAGTAGGACTACTAAGAAGATATACATAATAAGCTTCGCCATCTATAGTTACTTCAGTTCTTGTATAAGAAGCGAGATAATCAAAGTTATTACCATCCTTGATTGATACAGCAGCACCAAAGGATTTAGGGTAGGCAATACAGGTTTTCTGATTATTAAGATTAAATGTCAATGTTCTATTTCTGCCACCTTGCAAAGAAGATGTAAGTGCTTTCACATTAGCAGCATTGACTACAAAATTAGAAGCAACAACGCCACTATAAGAAAGAGCAACAAATCTGATAGAAACAGAACCACTAGCACTCTTATTTTCTTTTTCAACTCTGACATTGTATGTTGTATTAGTTGTAGATGTAACTTGAGTAGTATAAGGTATATTACCATGATGCTCATTACCATTAATTATAATAGCATCAACTTGTGTAATATCATCGCCTTGATATGCTTTCACTGTAATATTAGCAGTAGTAGTAGTTCCTTTCTGAGCTAATGTTTTATCAATACTAACTGTAACTTTGAAGGGAAATACCTTATCCATAAGAGTAGTAACATCTCTTTTAATAAAATCATTATCTGTTTTCAAATCAATAACATCATCATTTATAAGTTCTATTTTACCATCAAGTCCTTGAATAGCAGTATAAACTGCTTTATTTTGAATAGGATTTGTACTAGTTCCATTAAGTTTATCATCAACAACAATAGCTACACCTCGACTACCAATAACCTGCCAATAATCTTCATTAGTAATTTCTATACCAGCAGGAACATCTTGCCTAGAAATATAAGATGTATCATCAGCATCATTAAAAACAATACTAATTTTATCGTATTGTTTAGTCTTATCCCACTTACCATTAGCAGTAAGACAAACTTTACCAAGAATTTTATAATTTGGCTGCATATTAAATAACTTTTTTCATTCTAACCTATCAAATTTCGTTTCAATCATAGAAGCAATGTAATTACATTACCTATACTCATTTCGATTAAACACAAGCCTTAAAATGCTTAAATATCACAATAGAAGTTCGTACTTACAATATATCATCGAAACTGACCATATCAAACTCCCCGTAGAGGAACAATTCAATCTCCTGTCTCAGTATCTTCAACTCTTAGCTTTTCTCTTTCAATCTCATACGTACTCTTAACACAACGTATATCTTCTTCATCACTATCAAGCCATTGCTGATAAAGTTCTCCAGTTTTAACATCAACAAAGAACTTTGTTTCATCTTCACAAGAAATTATAGCTTTAAGTTTTCCATCAGGAGTAATTGCAATAGGGGCATTTTTATGATAAATATATTTATCAGTTCCTCTATAAATAAAATTAAGTTGTTTCTTAATATAATCTATAAAAAACTCTGCTTGTTTATCTTCTCCAATAGCATGACTTGCAATAGCAGATTGAAATAAGTTCCAACAAGTAATTATATTCTTTCCCGAACCTCGACATCCAGCATTACAATCATCAATCATCATTTTACCAAAATCAGCAAGATAACTAAGAAGTTTATGATAAACGCAAACCCATTTAGTAGGAATGGTTAAATAAACAACTTCAGGTTTAATCTCTGTATATTGTATCTCATCCATTTTTAACAATATCTATAAGGTCATTCAAATTATTAAGTTGAGCATCTGTAAAAATATAAGCGTTTTGCATACAATGAATTAGTATTGAAAATATAGAAGTAGTACAAACATCTCCAACAAATCCAAGTGCAATAGCTTTAATATGACGTTCTTGTATAGCAGCAAGCTTACGTTCATATTTGTCAACAACTTCATTAACTTTATCTTCATTCATAGCAATTTATCCTTTAATAGTATTATTAATTACATATGTTATATACGATTGTAGTTTAAGATTAATCTTATTATTAAAAGATAGTATTCTATCTTCTTTACTAAGATTAACACCATAAATAATATCAATCATATCTTGTTCAATACTAGTCATCCATTCTTTTTCTAATACATCGCTAACTCTTATATCATTTATAACATATACAGATAAAGCAGAATACATAGTATAATATTCTCCATTTACTATATTATGAATATTAGCAATAATATTAGCCCTATTAGTATCAATATGATTATTAACAATAGTTGCAGAAACAAAGTTTATAAGTCTCATACCAAAAGCACACATAGAATCATTAATAGCATTTTTACATTTTTCTTTATCTTTTTCTATTATATTTTTAGTAATAGTAATTATAAAATTACTTATAGTATTTATAGATTTAGTAAGCTCACTATTAATTTTTATTTGAGCATTTTCTTTTCTACTATCAATAAATTTTGTAATTATAAGATAAATAGCAACAACTATCGCTGGTGCTATTCCTTGTTGTATTGCACTATTTAATATATCCATAAAAAGAAAAAGGAAGACTATTGATATTAATATTATCATCAATACCAACAATCTTCCTTTAACTAATTGTTATTATAATATATTACCCAGCAAGACCTTTAAGCACAGTCTCAAACTTAGTTATAGCAGCTGCACCTGTTGGAATAGCAACTTGCACAATCTGATTAACTACGTCATCGTGGGTCTTAGTATTACGAGGTTCTGCAAACTTCAATGTGAAAATAGTAAAGCCGGCATCAGCAGCATCACTAGCCTTCAGAGGATTAAGAGGATACTTTGGATATAGATAATGAACATCATCCATATAAGTATATTCAAATCCAGCATCGGCAGCAGCCTTATCAGCCAAATCAGCAACATACTTAGCATCTCCATAAGCGGGCGTACCAGCTGTGGTTATAGCAACCTCAGCATTAGACAGCGCATCAGCACCAATTATTGAATAATCAACACCAGTCTCAACGGCTGTGATAGTGAGAGTACCACTAGAATAACTAGCAGTAACTCCAGAATTATCAGAATTGGCATTAAAATATTCAGCAAGCTTAGCACCAACAGCATCAACAGTAGTCTTTGTTGCATCAAACACATGAGTTGTAGCTGTCCACTTATTACGCTCATTGAACTTAACACCCTTCTTAGCAACAATCACAGTAAAGTCTCCTTCAGTAAGTTGCTCAGGCAGTGTAATAGTTCCAACAAACTTAGTTGCAGGAGAATAAACACCCTTAACAAAAGAGAACTTATTAGTATGAATAGGAATTACAACTGGACCTCCATTGGCAGCAGTGCGACCAAGAACCAGCATTCCCTCACCGGTAAACTCAGTACCAGTGGCAGAAACAGTAGGAACTCCAGCCTTGTTATAAAAAACGCCAAGAGCACCTTCTGCGACCTTTGACAAATCAGTAGCTTCAGTATATGCTACATTGCCAGCCAAGAGAAATTGTCTCATAATTATATCAATTTATTAGTTAACTTGTTTGCCTACGTTGTTGTTGATTAGACTCAATAGAACCACCAATGGAAGCCTTAAACTTCAATACAGCACGTTCTACAATATCAAAATGTGTATATGCAGGTAAATCACAATTAACACACTTATTCAAATCCAAATCAAACTTAACAACATTAGGAGTCTTAATATACTTAATATTAATATGCTTTATAGCACAATCCTTAGTTCCAGTATAAATTTCAACTTGTTCAGTTGATATAGCACTAGCGGACTCTGACTTATGGTCAAACTTATCTGCAACAATAACAGGCATTGCATTAAGAACGGCAATAGGAGAATCTTTACTAGCACCATTGCAATAATCTCTAAGAGTTGTTTCAAGAACATCAGCGCCGATAAGCCTACAAGCGACAGCGTTACCTCTTAGAGTATCTGCATATTCTACACTAAAACCAAGATACATCATTGGATTAATAAAAAACTCAGTATCACTAAGTATAATATCTGAAGCATTAACGGTAGGAATATTAAAAATATGATAACCATTAGCTTCATTATAATAATCTACAAGCCCTTTTTCATCATTAAGAGGCTCAATTTCATATCGAGAAGTACGATAAAGATTTCTAAATGTATTTATCGGAGACATCGTAGAACCTTGCATGCTAACAGTGTCTTGAAGAACAGTTCTAACGCCTGCAAGAAGTTCTGCCTGAGTCTTCTCAATAATAATATTATTAATAAAAACATCTATACTTTCAGGAAGAATACCTCGAATAAGTTGCATACCCATTTGTTGTCCAATGGTACGAAACGCATTGTGCATCTCTTGAATATTCATATCAGATATTCTTTAGCTTATTGAACATAGCATTAACAATAGCAGCATTTTCCGGATTCTTAAACCAAACTATTGCTTCGTTCATATTAGCACCAATAAAGTCACCATCAGGAGAAGTAATGTTCTGATTGTACTGGGAACGCACAAGCTCGCCACGAGCGATAAGCATCTCAATAGAAGCAATCAGTTTAACATCACGATTATTATAAATCTTATTAAACTTAACAGGTTCGTTAGTACTAAATCTATCAAGCTTAATCTCTCTTTCAAGTCTATCTTCTGCAAGAGAAGCAATTACAGGCATATTATTAATTACACAATATTGAGTATAAACTGCATCAAAAAGTACATTATCAGCAAGACAAGCAACATAGTTTGCTTTTGCTTTGTTAATCTCGATACGATACTTACGAAGTTTCTCAGTCTCCTTTTGTTCATCCTTAAAGTAAAATCTTATACTACTATCACTATTAATAAGTGCCATATCTTTTGCTATATCGTGATACAGCAAACAATGACGATACATAAGATAATCATCAGTATTTATAGGATAACCAAGTTTGCACTTAGTTCCTTCAAGTGCATTAAGCTTAGTAATCTTCTCTTTAAGAGCAGCACGAAGCTTAGTTATATCTTGACGATTAACAACTTGATATTCCTTCTCAATTTTCTCCTCAGCATCTTTAATCTTATAATAATCTTTCTTATGATAATAATGAAAACTTGTATCGAAAGAACGACCAAGTTCATCAACAGGAATACGAATATTATTAAGATATTGCTTTACCCTCATTATAAAATTTGGGTCAGAAGGAGACAAACCAATAATATTAGGAAAATATGTATCAACTTCCTCTTTGTTAGACGAAAGAACCCTAGAAGCATGAACACTACTACCAATAAAATCCTTACGCTTAGGAAGAACTTTATCATTAGCCTTTCTATAAAGACTATAATTCTTAACAAGAACTACAGTAACTTTACGAATGTCAGTGTATTCTTCATCAACATCATCATGAGTTGTCTCAGGATTAGTTTTAGCTTGTTCCTTATCATGTTCCTCTACGGGGAGTGAAACATTAGCTTCCTGTTTATCAGCAGTCTTGGAAGTACCAAATCCAAATTGATTGGCTGCGTCAGAGTTTTTATTCATACTATTATTAGTTTAATTGTTTACAACACACACTTCAACATAAACATCTTCATCGAGTTGTTCACCTGCAAGCCAAGAGAAGACTTAACTTCATAGTTTGCAACATCAATGTCAGTAGCAGCATGATTAGTGTTAGGAAGACCCCAGCAAGCTGGAATATCAGTCATACCCTCAATAACCTTTGCCTTATAAACTTGTCCCTTCTGACGAACCATACGTACATTACGATTGCCCTCATAAGAACTAAAGTCAATAAAACAAGCCTGGTGAGAAGTAATTGGAAGACCAGAGCGAGGATGAATCATACCATTTTGCTTAGCAGCCTCTGCGATAGTGCCCTTATCAAAGAAAGAGCAATGCTTTGCAGTAATAGTATGACCATCGACAGTCTTATACTTACGGAAGTAAGCACCATACTCAAGATTGCCATTACCTTGAATCTCCTTATCACCAAGAGGAGTAAGGAAACCATTCTCCTTAGCATCAATCTTCATAGCTTCATCGAAGTCCTCCAAGAAACCTTTACCGCCCATAAGAACAATATCCATAGTGCCAGTATCAGTATCTCTATCAATCACATCACCTACAGTTCTCTTAATCTTATTCAGAGTAAGATACTCACCATAAGTATCGAAGTTAGACTCACGACAAATCTCAAGCATACCCGAAGTATGAGGAATGGGCTTACCATTATCTCTATCCTTCAAAGCAATCTCACCATTAGCATTACGGTTATACTCGGCCATCCACAAACGCTCCTCATTCATCACGCGCATATTCAAGTGGAACTGCCTCATCTCCTCGTTAATCCACAGCTTAGAACTACCGCCCTGCTTGTTCTTGAACTCATACTCAGTAACAACATTAGCAAGATTACCAGCAATCTCCTTAGAATAACGTTGGAACTCAAGCTGAGAAGTCATCTTACCAGGACCCATAGAATTACTTCTATTACCCTTAGAATAAGACTCAGAAACTGTAGGTGCAGACATACTCCAATACATTCCCTTAGCAAGCATTGCGGGGTCAATGAAAGCATTAGGATTAGGAGAAGTCAACTTCAGAATGTAACCGTAACCATAAGCACTTTCGCCAAGGTCTTTCTGAACACGAACCTGAGTACGTCCATCAGGAGCAATCAGACCATACTGCTCAATAAACCAATGAGTAGAGAAATGAACCTCTATTTCAGCACCACCAAGACCAGGCTTAGTATTAGCAGCATTGAAATAAGTAACAAAATCGGTGAACTTCATACGACCCATAGTAGCCCAAGTCCACTGAACAGTCGCAATATCAGAAACACCAGATGTACCTTGACCCTCAGTCATAAACGAAAGAGGGAATCTGTCATCATCCATACCATAGTTATAGGTAAGGAAAGCATTGATTTCAACAGGCTTTTGCAGTTGAAGATAAGCAATACTCTCTTCATTAGAATATCCTCTGTCTTCATAGCGACCCTGTGAAAGAACTCGCATTTTATACATAAGACAATCTTTTAATTAATTATAACCTAAATCTATATTAGCCCCATCGGGCTTAGTACTCTTTGGTTTAGTAACTCTAATTGCACTTGCATTATGTTGTTTGGCTCTGAGTTTAAGTGTTGCAACATTCTTCTCATTGATAGCCATATCTACAAGATTTGAATAATTACCACCAACATATTTAAGATATGCTCTAAGAATTTCATCATCTCTACGAACGTCAGGAGTTTCTGCTTCAAGGTCTCGTTCGTATGCAGACTTTCCTTCTTTATCTACACGATAAATGTAATTGAAAAAGTCCTCGGGAGTAACAGAAAGTTTTTGACCACCTCTAGTTATTACAATGGATTCGGGAATTTGATAACCAGCAATCTTTCGACTTTTAATAATATCATGAACTCCATTCCAATATCTTTCAAGAGTCTCAATCTTTTCTTTCTCCTCAGCAGCGGCTTTCGCTTCAATATCACGCTTATATTGGGCATCTGCTTCTTTAAGACCATCAAGTTCTTCCTTTGCTGTAGCAAGAAGTGTACCTGAAGACTTGAGATAATTAATATAACTATTTACATCTCCTCTTTGTTTTCTTTCACTCCATGCAGTTCGAATGATTTGTTCTTGTTGTGCTTCATTATTTTCATCAATCTCTATTCCAGACCTATCAGGAACTTGTCCAAATCCTTCAAGAGAATTACCATTCGCTACATAATAATTAATAACATCTTTAATAATAGGATACTTTTGATACAAAGTATTTATTGCAGTATCATAATGCTCTTGCTTAGAAGTTTCAATAACAGAATCAATGTAAGACTTAATACCTTCAACAGTATTATCAAACACTATAGGCTTGTCATTATCATCTGTTATTTCTATACCAATAGCAGCCTTAATAGAATCTATAGATATATCAGAAGTAGTTTCTTCAACATTCTCAAATTCTTTCATCCATTCAGAAACTTGAGAAGCTTCCTTAAAGATATTGCCATTAGAATCAACAACATTGCCATCTTTATCTACAGTATATTTAGCATCACCAATTTCAAGAGTAGTACCTTCTTCAAGTTTAGTAGGATTCTCATTTTCATTGTTTTCATCTTTTTCTTTTCCAGCAGGAGGCTCATTTATATTTTCACCACCATTAGGATTTTCAACTTGGCCATTATCAAGATTAGTAATATCTTGATTTTGTTCACCTTTGTTATCAGAACCACCACCATTAGCGTTTACATTCTGACCATAACCAAAATCTATGTCCATAACTAATTATATTTAAGTGTTTAACATGAGTACAAGTTTAATAAATATTATCAATAATACAAATATCACAATCAAGAATTATTGCTATTTCTATAATACCATTATCTTTATTATTACTACTGCGTACAATGATTTACAACATTTGACCGCGATAAACTCCCCGTAGAGGAACGATTTTATACATAGCCTTTCCACCATACAGCCATGCAATTTACAAAGGCAGCATAAGCCTATAAATGCTTCTATTCGGCATAAAAATGCCCCACCTTGGAACTACCAAAGTGAGGCATACGAAAAGTAGTATTACTTCTTAGAATTAGCTTTAGCTTTAGCTTTATTTGCTTTAGCAATTTGAATTTTAGCATCAATATCACGCATTTTAACTTTTCTATCTTCAGCTTTATTATAATTATCAGCAGCAATTCTTTGTCGTTCGAGATTAATCTTTTCTTGTTCAACTCTTACACGAGCAGCATTAAGACGGTCAATGCCAGCTTCTCTGTTATCATCACCAACTTCTGCATTATAACTAATCATATTAGCATCAGCACGTATAAGTTCAATTTGCTGGTCAAGATAGCCTTCAAGTTCTTTAGTCTTTCTATCTTCTTCTCCCTTAAGTTGAATCTTTTGAATTTCAAACTCTTGTTCCATCTGCTTCGTCTGTTGCTCCATCTGTTGCAGTTGCTCATCGTGAGCATTCTTCTCTTCTTGATATTTCTTAATAAGTTTAGTAATAGCAGCAACATTATCTCCTTGTATAGCAGCAATAGCCATCATATTATCTCCATTTTGAGCAGCACTAAAAGCATAATTTTGAAGCTGTCTAAGTTTGTCTTGTTCTTTAACAGAATTTTTAGCTTTAATAAGATAATCAGCATATACATGGGAATTAACATCAAGACTAATATATTTAATGTCTCCATTCATATCTCTATATGATGTATCAAGACCATCAATCCAAGCAAATTTAGTAAAATCCAAATCTCTATTATAATCACGTTCTCTCATACAATCCATCATGTATTCAAGAATAACAGTACCCATACTTCCTCGAATAACTGCTTCTTCTGTAACACCTTTACCTGCGCTATTAGCAATTTCACCATATCGCTGAGGAGTCATATCTACTTGTTCATTAGCAGAAGCTTTAATTTCTTGTAGAAGATTTGAAAGTTGAGTAATGTAATCGCCTATACTATTTTGAAGTATTCTAACTTGTTGAGCACGAAGCATACCTTGGTCAACACTATCATCGACAAGTAGAATACCATCAGCAAGCATCTTATATATTGTATCTTCAGGAACTTTACCAAGAAGAGATTTAGCTAGCATAAGAATAGAAAGTTTATTCTTAGCAATAGTCATTTCTCTATGATAACTAACAATGTTATAAAATACTTGATAAGGTGTAACAATATCAACAATACTAAATCTTCCGAATCCAGGAAGAAGTTCATTAATACCATTATAAGGAAGCTTACCATGTCTATTATATGCAATAGGTCTAGCACCATATGGATAAATAGCATCGTTTCTAGTTCCTATTCTAGTACATTCATAAACTTGAGGAACATAAATATATTCTATAGATATATCTCCATTTTCTGAATTTAGTACATAATCGTCTTCTTCTATACGAGTATCCATTAATCCGTTTTGATTAACAAAAGTAACAAGAGCAGACCTAGCTTCACCTCGCCAAACTACATGCCAAACATCATACAAATCAGTATTTGAATCTCGCATCATATTTGATGTTTTTCTAAAAAGACTTCTATCTTCATCAGAATACTTTTTGCAAACATCAGGAAAATAACTTTCATATATACTAAAAGAAAGTTCTGTAGGAGCATTTACAGATTGCTTAGCATAATATGTATTAAGAAACTCTCGTTGTTTATCATCAAGATATTCATCGAACTCATCTACGATTTGTTGATAAGACATCTTCCGTCTTTCACAAAACATATCATCATCTTCTCTAAAAATATTATCAGTATTAATTGGAAATGCATCTCGAGGAGAAACAACACGTTTTACTAATTTATTACCTACAACATCAGTATAAGTATAAGTCTCTCCAAAAGTAACAAAATCAAAATATGCTCTAGAATAAAGAAGCGTATCTTCTGTAATATCTTGAATAACATTAAGAAGTTTTTGACCTTGCTCAGAAATATCATCAATATAATTTTCATTAAACTCTTTAATAAAAGCTTCTACATCAATAGCCTCTTGTGGATTAAACTGTTTAGGGTCATTACCTTCATTAACAAATTGCTGATAACTTTCTTGAATACGAGCAGCAATTTTTTGTTGAACAAGAACATTAAGTTCTTGTCTAAGTTTAGCATTACGTGCAAGTACTACCTCTGGATTATTAGCACCAACAACAAAATCATGAGGATTTTTAATATATTCACTAACATAACGTCTAATAATACCTTTCATTAAATCATAATTTCTCATAGTAGCAGGAAATCTCTTATATTTTTCTTGCGTAGCATTATAAGGATTAAGTATTTTCTTATAAAACTTATCAGGAATATTACCTTGTAGAATAGAATATCGAACTTCAAGTTCATTAGTATCTTTATTTGCTTGTCCTTGTGCAATAATCCAATCAGCACAAGCAGCATACCATTCGGCTTCTTTCTTTTTACTATTAGGGACTCTCTGTAAAGGAAAGTCATAATTTTGCATTGTTCCTCTCATAACTTTATATTATTTATAATTTGTTATTAATAACCACAAGTCTATAATTATTAACAATAGTATTTCTTTTAATTCCATTATTAATAATATAATGAGGAACGTTAAGAAATTTGGCACAATCAGAAACACTACCTATAAACATTAATTCTTTTGTAGGAACATAATAAATAGCTATTTCTCTAACAGGTTTATATCTCGATTTATCGAATGCCTCTTTATCAGTAAACCAAAAACAATTATTAAAATATCTATTAAAAGTATTTTTTCCTATTGCATGTTTAACTCCTGCAAATCCAGCTTTAGCACATTCCTCTTTACTATTCCAAATTTTAATTATATTACCGTCTTTATCGTATTGATAAATTTTATTTTTAGATAATTTATTACTAACACGTTGAGCAACATTGCTATATTCAAGATTATCTTTATTAGTAGTCCATTCTAAATTTTCAAAATAATTATTATGAGTATTTTCATCAAGATGATTAACAATATTATATTTTATAGGATTAGGATTATTTACAAAATATTTAGCAACAAGTCTATGTGCAGTATATTGTATTCCATCTAAACTATATGCTTTATAAGCACCTCTTTTTATATAAGTAAAACTTTTAAGAACTTTATTATATTTATTTCTTATATTACCATAATTACTAAGTTCATAAAGTTTACTTTCATTTATTTCAGTCCAAATTTCTTCTTTCATAACTACATTATATTTATTAAATATGTACTAATTAACATTATAGGTATTATTATAGTAAACCAATTTCTTTGTAGAATATCGTTCTCTTCCAAATTCGTCACATCTAAATCTTTTCGATGATTTAATTCATCCTCAGCATTAAGTTTCATTGCTTTCCATTCAATACCTCTTAAAAGAATAGAAGACACTCTATCATAGTTTCCTTTATTAGACCATTTTTTAAGTTCAAGAATAGTTTGATAATCATAAATACGATGAAAGTTTCTTATAGGATTACCAAATTCATCTTTGCCAATTTCTTCATAAAGAAATTCTTTAGTAAGACGTACACAATCAAGTTTATGTTGTTCACCGCTAATATTATATCCATAAGTAGTATTAACTTTCCCCTTAAAAGAAGCATCAAAAACTTCAAGAGGTTCACAAGATAGAAACTTCAAAGCATTCCATTTTCTAAAATTAGAAACAGTTTCACCTCGGTTAACCTCGACATTAGTAGTTCCAATACAATTATAATAAACAGCTAAATAATAACATATTTTATCAGCTTCTTCCAAAGTATCAGGACGACCATAATAAGTAGCAACCATCTTTTGTTTATATCCATTAAGATAATGAGGGTTCATCCAAACCATAATACTATTATGAGAATGTTTGTTAGTAATTTCATCTTTATCTTTATTAACACCAACTGGGTCATAATTAATACTATATAATCCTTCTGGTATTTGTTTTATATGTTTGCCATCACTAGTAGTAATTTCTTCATATTCAGGGGCAAACCATCTTCTAATACAACCATGAGGGTCTTCGTGACCTCTACGTGGAACTCCAATAATATAATCATATATTTTCTTTCCTTCAGAAGCAAGTTTAGCATTAGACTTAAATACAACTTTATTAGCATCATTAAGCTCTAGCATTCCATCTACATAAAAATGTAAATCGCTATCAACTCTAAGTCTATCTTCCCAAGCACTTAGTTCCTCAGAACTAAATATATTTTCAGAAGCACTACTAAAAGACTCAGAAGGAAAATTAGCATATTGACCAAGATAATTAATATAATCAGAATACTTTTTAACAGTTTCTTTCTTTTTAATTCTTTCTCGTTTAGCAATCTCAAGACCTACTCGTATATTACTATTACCATCTTTATCTACACCAGCAACACCATCTATTTCTCCTTGTAACCCCCAACAATAAGGTTTGAAGAAACCACAAGTTTCATTCCTACTATCTTTATCCCAAACATTCTCAAAAGGCATAAAATTAAAGCCTTTAACATCATAGAAATTCTGTTCAAATACTTGCATATTTCCACTAGTAGCAGTACCCCAAGCACAAAGCATACCTGTAGTATAAGCACCTGTTCTCATAGCAGGCTCAGTAACATTCATAAACTCATTAAAATTATCCATAGTAGAAACCTCTTCTACTTTAACTTTAACAGCATCTTTACCAATCGCACAATCAGGATTATTAGCAGCAGACACACTAATAAGAGACGACCTCCAAGATTTATCTGCTTCAACACCATTGGCTAGTTTATAACCAAGTCTAAAATCAGATTTAACAGAACTAAATATTCCACGAACAAAAGGAGTATTCTCTTCGTAAAACTTCAAATCATTAACAGCAAAATCAGTAAGACCTCCAGTTTGAGTTAGATATTTTTTATCAGCAGCTACATGAATAACAACTTTTCTACTTTCACAATTAACAGCATTAGCACTATCAGCAGCCATCATATAAGAAAATCCTCCACGACGAGTTTTATCAATAAGAAGATGAAAACCATTCTTCTCAGCAAATTCTAATATATTAAAAACCCACCATTGACTATCTATAAATAATGGACGTGCATAATACTTTTTAGCAGTATTTGTATTACCTTTAGTAATAGTTCGCTTATCCAACTGTTCAATTCTAACATAATTAAGAAAATTATAATGACTTCCAGTAATATGAATATTTTTTATTGTACCATCTTCTAATTGAAGACAAGGAGCATCAAACCCATTCTTTCTACGATATTGTTCTCTTTTTCTAAATTGTCTATGAGGAATAGAATCAACTTTATAATTAGTAAAAACTTTATGTTTATCATAATAAATACCTACTTCTTGAAGTAATTCTGTATTAATAAATTTAGCATTGGCATTAATATTCAAAAGAAATCCTCCACTTTCTCCAACAAGAAAATTATCATAAGGGTCATAATATCCTAATTCAGAAGCTTTTTTATAATTAGTTTCTTTATTAGGTTCTTCTATATAATCAAGAAATGGATAACCGCTACTCATATCACTTACAAATAATTCCAATTATAACTCCGATAACAACTCCAGCTGCACCACCAAGAACAATTTTATTTTTTCTTTTTTGTTTAGCCAAATCATTCTTGATTGCAGCATTTAATTTATTGCATTCAGCAACTCTATTTTGAAAATCAACAATAATAGATTGTTGTTCATTTATATAATTATCTTTCATAACAATAATAGAATCTTGTAGTTTATTAACTTTTAATAAATAAATACGTTCAATCATTTTAGCATTAGCTTTTTTAACAAAAAAGACTGGCACGACAACATTAGCCGTGTCAGTCTCAGTCTCACTCCCCGTAGAGGAATAATCGTTAGTCATCGCTCCCAGCCAATTCCAAAAACCGCTTAACAGCAGTACTATCGCTATCATTAAGAGCCTGTTCTTTTTCATATTCATAACGTTTTTTAATATCAACTATAGTAGTTTCAAGTTTATTTATATCAAGTTGAATACTATCAATAATTTTCTTATTATAAATCGTATCTGTAATAACAATATCTTTATTATTTTTGTTATCATGTCGTCTTATATTATATCCAAGAACAACACAAAAGATTGTGTACAGCAAAAACAATATCAGTGTTTTAATTTCGTGCTTCATACTTCATTAAATTATATTTAAGAGCTTCACTCCATTTTCCTGTTGGAGTCATACCTAACACTCGTTGCGCAAGTCTAATCGCAGTATCTAATCCACAATTAACAGCAGTATCAAAAAGTTGATGAGCAATATCTTGATTTGGAACATCATCTAATTCTAATTTATTCCAATACCTATATCTATAAATTCGTTTAGCACTATTAGTAATAGTTGTATCATTTTTAAGTCTTTTATTAATACCTTTAGTTCCAAATACTCGTTTAATATTATCAATTTCTCGCCAAGCATCCCAGTCAGGATTATGTTTTCGACTGATACCAAGATATGTTTCTTCTCCATTATCATTAGGATTATTCACATATCCTCCTTCAGCAACAACAACCTTGTCAAATTCTATATCAAAATCTGCCATATTATCATTCGTTTAATACTCTGTTTAACCATCCACGTAAGAAATATATATTCTTACCTTTACTAGCAATATTATTATAATATTTAACTCTTTCTAATTTATATCTAAGAACAAATAGTTCCGCAAAAGCAGAATCGTTCTTATGCTTATATTTATTGATAGTATCATTTTTATTTATAATAATACTATCTAATTTAGCTATTACTTGTTCAAGACTATCAGCTTTAACTATATATGAGCTATCAACAATAGTCTTGGTAACGATTTGCTGAGCATTTCCCTCTACGGGGAGTTTGCCGCAAGCAGATACAATAAAAGCAATAGTTACAATCAATCCAAATCTATTCATTAGAACAATGTTTGTTGTAGTGTTTTATTAGCATTAACAACTTTTCTTCTATCAGCAAGTATTCTAATAATTTCTTCTTTAAGATATTTCATTTTATAAACAGTAGTCTTTTCAACAGGATTTTTCTTAACATGATAAAGTCCATCAGGAAAACGTTTAGGCATACCATATTCATTAAGAACAAAATCAGAATCAATATGACAAAGCCAAAGACCTGCATTAGGAATACCTAATATACTTTCAACCATAAAAGCATACATTGAAAGTTGAAGATTGTAAATACTACCATTACAATTAGGAAGATGATTAACTGGAGGAAGAAGAAATTCTTTTTTTGCAACCCAATCATTAGTCAGTTGATTAGGTTTTTGAGTTTTATCTTTTTTATAATAGCCAGCTTCAAACTTTAGACCGCCACGATTAGTCTTCCAATCTCCAATAACGAACTTATCATCTCTAATACAAAGAACATCAATAGTTCCAGATATAAGAAAATCCATAAGAAATGCTCCTATTTCAGCATATATTTTATATCCTGCATTAGTATAATAATGAAATATATCATATACTTGTGGATATTTATTTTCAGTAGCATCAATAAATTCTTTAATATCTAATTGTTTAACATTAAGATTAATATTTGGCAAATCAGCAATAGTTATCATTTCACCATTATCTTTAATCATATATTTAACGGCAGATTTGAACATAGAAGAAGTTTTAATACCATCTTCAAGCCCATTATGAGTTTTAGTTCCCCTAGTACACGCTTCATCTGTAATATCTTGCCATTGTTTTTCAAGTCGCTTCTCACTTATACCTAATTCTTTAGCTTTCTTTTTAAGCCAATATTTTTTATCAAAAGCAGGAGCGAGAGAATGAAGAATTGTAGTAGTGGATATATAATCATTACCGTTAGTATCGTTATACTTATGTCCATCTTCTTTGAATATAAGTTTAACATCATTATATCTAGTATCTCTAAGTGTAAGCATAGTCAATTATTAGTTTTTCCATAATACTTTATAATACTTTCTTTTATTTTTAGTTTAACTGCATTAAGAGTTTGAGTAAACATTTCAATTACATAATTTTTAGGAGCACAGACTTCAAACTTTTGCCATCCTTTAGAATAATAACAAATACCCGAAATGAAACATAAATCAAAATGATTTCCAACTTTTAATTCTATTGTTATATTTCCATCTTGTTTATAAAATCTTTTACTATAAGGAGGAGTAATTTCAAAAAATTCATCAATTAATTCTATAAAATTAATCGGTTTATCTTTTGTTATATCTTTATAACCAATGCTTTCAAAATCAATCATAAGGTAACGCGTTTTAATTATACTTTAATTTTCATCGGCGTCCATACTTGAAAGAATTTGTTTTCCTCCACGAGCAAGTTGCTCTTCTTCTTCATTACGAAGATTTTCATAAGCAGTACCAAGAGCTTTAGTGAGGGCAGGTATTTCAGTAATACGCTTACTTACAGCATCCATCATAACAAGTATTGGAGAAATATCTTCATCAACAAGTGTTGTAGAAAGTTTTTTATTTAATTGTTCATTAATACGAACAGCTGCTAAAGAAACCAAATGAATAGACTTTTGTAAAGCTTCAAGAGCAACGCCTGCTTCAGTAATATTATTAATGTAATATTTATCTATAAGTTTTTTAACAAGACTATCAGGAGTATAACTACTTGGAAGATTAAAATTGTCAATAGCCATTTTAAGACTTTCTGCATCAGAAAGTCCTTGTTGTTTAGCAGGACTTTTAGGGTCTCCAAGATAATATATAACTCCAGCTTCAGCAATATATTTATGTTTATCTTTGGAAGTATCTCTTTGCCAAAGTAATGCAACATCTTTATCTTGTAATTGACGAATACTAGGTGCTTTAGGCATACCTGTATCATCAATAGTTAGTAGTTTTTCAATAACAATATTATTCATATTTTAATTTATTTGTAAATCACCTGGATGTTCTATAACAATACCTTCTAAGTCATCACCATATATTTCTCCATAATCACTAAGATAATCATTAATTCTTCCCTTAAAAAGAAGATTAACATTAATAAGATATTCATTAGCTGTACCTTCAATACATGGTTCTATAATATTTTTTTCTAATAATTCTTTTTTAGCATTAGTTATAACATAGGAATATTTTTCTTTAGTTTCTTTACATATTTCAATATTACTTAAAGTAATCTTAGGGCAACCTACTTTAAGATGTCTAAATATATAAGTAAGAAGCCTATAACCAGCTTTACTTAATTCTCCTGCAAGTTCAAATGCTTCTAAAGAAATTAACATATACGGTTTTTTATTAAATATATTATATTCTCTACCAACAAATCCAACAATTTTACGAACTCCAGAATTATAACTATAAATATGTTTTTGATTAAGAACATAACCAGTATCAATCTTAAAATTACTTTTATAAACATTAGGATTAATTTTAGCTTTAAGATAATTTTTAATAATTTTATCTTCTTTATCAACTTTACTATTCGCAACACCTCTTTTATTCATAGTATTTCTAATTTTGATTATATTTGCATGAGCATTTATTGGTGTAAATATATAAAATACATATAATTCAAGCAAATAAAAGAGTGCTAAATTATAAAGTATATATAAAAAAATCTATTATAACTAACTGTATATCAGAAAGATATATCCGACTAAATATATATATCATTAGATTACTGCTATCAAAATCTAAATCTTGGCTGAGCATTAAGAATAACTTTTTCATCAGTAGTAACTACATCTCCAACATCTTCTTGATGTCCACCATTAAGTTTTTGATATGTCTCCTCCCATTCTTCATCATAAGGAACTTCATTAAACAAAGTCAATGCAGTAATATATAATTCAGCATAAGCTTTTCCAATCGTATTATACATAAGAGTATATTTCTTTTTATATACAGATTTAATACGATTAAATCTTGCTTTATATTTATCAATAGCTTTTTGTTTTGTTTCTAATTCAATAATAGTATCTCTAACATAATTTTTATATTCTTCTTTAGTAAGATTGCTTCTAATAAGACTAAGATGAAGTTTTTTATCTCTGAGAGCACGTCTTATAGGATTTATTCTAACGCATCCAATCATAGGAATATTAACAATTTTCATATCTCTAATATTATCAGCAGCAAAATTCTCAAGACTTTTAATAATATCATTACAAAGAACTTTATCTTCGATATTATCAAATCCTATATCATTTAGAATATCTTTTCTATTTTTAACAACAACTGAAAATTCATCATTATCATTTTCTAATTGTTCACTAATATCTATATTAGTTAGTTTATCATTCATTGCATCACCTTCTTTAACTTAGTCAGTTCGCATAAGCTGCTCTTGCTCGAAACTGCTCGCGTTAAACTCCCCGTAGAGGAACAAGGCGGGACTTAGTCCCAACCTCACTCTTTTACAGGATTATTATCTATACGATAAGGGTCATCAATTCTTTCATCAAGTTTAACAGCACCAACTATATCAGTAACAGGTATAATCTTAAATTCCATAACAATAACATGTTTAGAACGAATAGCATCAAGTTCTTTATCTTTAATAAACTTATTTCTATATTCAGGGTATCTAGTAAAATATTCAACAATAGCACTATAAGAAGCACCTGTAGGAATATTAAGATGTATTCCTCTTTCTATAGAACTTCTATCTATCATAACTCTATCTCCAACACGAATTTGACGTTCAGAACTATCTGCGTCACTAATCTTACACATGATAGGAGTTACTGGCAGAGTACTATTTTTAGCCTTATTATTTGTAAAAGCTAAATCAAAAAGTTTAGCCTTAAAACAAAGAGCAACAATACAATAATATCTTGGTAGAGTAATATTACTTGTAAGTTTATCAAAAGCTTCATTAGGAATTTCATTAATACTCTCAGGTAGAGTTATTGCATAATGTGCAGTGTCACAAACTAGTTTAATCATAATGGTAAATTAAATTGTAATTGCGTTATTATCATCTTTAATTTCTATAACATAAAATTTAGCATGTCTAATATTATAAAAAGTATTATTTATAGAAGAATTTATTTTAATTTCTCCTTTATCATTATATGTTATTAGATGCTTTGTATTTAGTACATTAAGTCCTCTAACTATAGTAGCATAAGAAACTGTATGATATTGTCGAATATCTTTAATAACAACAGGATTAGTAATACCTCGTTCATTCTTCTTGTTAAACAGATACTTCAACAATATAGTTTCAGTAACATTAAGTTCATTAACAATAGCAATAAAATTAAGATATAAATTAACTTTATCAGCAATATCATCTTTAATAATAAATTTAATAATTTCAGTAGTGTCAGCAGTATGTAGATTAGCTCTATCTACATAAATACAATCAATTTGTCTATTATCAATACTTATTCTCATAGTTTCAATATTTGAACACTAATATAATAATTAAATATCATATATAATATATAATATAATAAAATAATTTATTTTATATAATATAATATAATATTATATATTATTATAAATAAGAACTTGTATTTAATGTTAAAGTTATACTTAATAATAAATATTATAAAGATGCTCCTAGTAGAATTATAACTGAAAAGGTTATTAAAGCTGGTTATGATTTTAGTGCTAGAAGATGAGAAGTTGATATGACTTGATAAGATAATAAAAAAGAAAGAGCTATTAAAGTTTTTTATCAAAGTAAAGTAATGTAAAATAAAAATAAAGAAGATAATAAACTAAAAGAAGAAGATAATGATGAAATAAAAGAAAGAGAATATGAGGCTTATCTAATTTATATGTAAGAGTGAGATAGGGGAGGTGAATATAAAACTAATGAAATGAATGAATATAGAAATAATTATAGTAATAAGGATTGTAGAATTTAGAAGAGAGATAAATAGGGTTATGTAAATTATGTCCATGAGTGAGAGAGGGGAGGTATGACTAATGTTATTAATAGTTTTGCAAAAGCTATTAAACAAGGGAAAAGGTTGTGCTGAATGTAGAATAGGAGATGATTATGAAGATTTGGATAAAGATGATAAAGAACATGAGAGTATTAGATTTTGGGTATAAGAGTATGAAAGGGGAGGTATGACTGTTATACCCCCGGGTGCTTGACCCCATCTTGAAGTCCCCCGTCAGACAAATGCCGAACCTCAATGAAATGACATTTATAATATTGCAGTTCTGTCTTGGTCTGCCGATGTCTGTGTTGCACTGCATGATACAGATGTTGTTAGTATTAATCAAATGCAGAAAGTAGGTGAAAGTCCTGCATATTATTATGAAAAAGACTGTTGAGATGCTTGTGAGCATGTTCGGTTGGGTGATGTTTGTGGTGATGCTGTTCATCGTTGGCAACATGTTGCAAGACGAGAAGATAGCAATGAAGTATGTAAGCGAACTTGAATCAACCATAGAGGCTGATGGTAGTCTTGCTGCCGATTGCTGTGATACTTGTGTCGAATATCACAATATCTTTGGGGATTAAGTTCCCCTTAGATATTGTGCCAATCCTCATGGAAATGACATTTATAATTCTGCATTGTGCTACAGGATGCGATAACTAGTAAGGTCGATAAGGCGACTACTGTAGTAATAGATATTATGAGTACAACAACTACAACTGCTGCTCCTGCGGCTAATCCCGTGGTTGAGCCCGAGGCTACTGCTCCTGTTGAGAATGCTGCTGAGGTTAGTTTCTTTGACCAATTCTCCAACGAGGAGGATGGGCAGGAGAAGACACGTGAGGACATCGTATCTGAGATGTTGCTCAAGCCTAATGTCAAGAAGATGACAGGGCTGCATATCAAGAACGTTGTGTTCAACAATACTCGCGATGTGCCATTCTATGTGCTCGTGCTTAAAGAGTACATTATTGGTGACACTCGTAATGGTGCCGTGGATGCATTCGGTATTCCAGAAGTTACTCTCGGCAAGACTCACAACTGCATTATAAGTGCGTATGCGCTTAGTGCTGTAATGAAGGACAATCCTCGCACTGCGGTATTTGCCGCTAGAGTTGCTGAAGGTTCTGACTTCGCTAATGACCTCTTTGCAGGAGGCACGCTTGACATACTTATGGAGTATGTAGCTGCTGGCGAGACGTATATCAATCCTTTCTCCTCCAATGGTCAGGAGACTGTGTTTGACCGTGACCATGTGCTTTGTCATCCTCTTGCTATCACAATGGGGGAGGTTGGTAGAGATGTGTACACTGCTCGAATAAATCGCATCTGAGGATTGCCTGCATCTTGAGCCACTGACGGACTTTGTGCCGTTGGTGGCTCTCTTCTGACATCTGAGGTTACTTCTGCTACTGATTGTGGTGGAGATAGCCTCGGATGTTGTTTGCGCCAAGCCTTATACAAATGACATTTATAATGCTGGAGGACTGCCTTAGGCAAATGACATTTATACTTCCGCGATTGGGAGACTATGGTGTTAGTATTATTCATATTAACAGTTCTACCATCGCTATTAGTATCGTTGAACCGCAAAACGATGCTGATACTTTTATTAACAGTTGTGGAGAGACTGGTGAAAGACCAGCTATTAGAGTTATGATTACTATTAATGATGTTTATGTTTCTTCCAAAATCACTAGTGATAAGGCAAAGAAGATAACTGTTGACATCAATTATACAGATGATGTTAATGATGGCAATATTAATGTCTATGACATCTTTCTTAGTGTAAATAAGGCTCAGTTAGATAGCATTAAGGACGAAGTTGCCAAAAATGTACTTTATGGACTTAATAAATTTGCGGCTGATAATGGACTTCGTGTAACTGCTTACGAAGATGTAATTACTGCTGCTACAGATTGTGCTAAAGACATAGGAGTTAATTTAGCTGAATATCTTGTTAAATATGCTAATATATAATAATATTTAATGCTAATATAGATATGGACAGAGACAAACTAGACAAGTATGTTCACGAGCAGAATGTGAAGGTCTATAATGGACTTCTTGAATTTGCTGTTTATAATATGCTTACCACAGCACCTTTCAGAGATGTTATTAAGGCTGCTACTAGAGCTGCTAATGATGCAGATAAATCAGTTGTTGATTATCTGGCTGAATTTGCTATCTATGATGCTGACATTATGGATGATAGTGTTGTTGATGATTGAGGAGTTGCTTGCCATGCAGCTAGTGTTTATGCTTGAATAGCACAATACTACTGCTGGCTTAGGACATCAGGATGATTAGGATGATTAGAAGAATGAAGAGGAGTAATGGGAGAATAGTGAGGAGTAATAGTAGGAGCAGTCCCACTTTCCTCACCTTCACCTCTACTCCACTTCTCCTTCATATCTTTCTTATATTCTTATTTCTACTGTTTATCACAACTCTTCAATAACTCCTCATATCACATCATTTAGCACTAGTATTATCATCTTCATTTTCATCATCATCGAAATGATTAATCACAACTTCATCTTCAGCTTCAGTTTTAAGTCTATCTTTAGACTGATTAACAGCTTTAGATTTAGCATCGCTAATACAATAACAAATAACAACAAATAAATCAATAACAACTATGGCAACAAGATACATTGCTTATATATGGAAGTATAATACTTCTTCTCATGGTATGTTAAGCCGTGAGAATGAGTCTTTGAAGGACTTCAAGAGCAGATGCGAGTTCATCTATCCGACTGATAATGGCTGGCATCATCAATTCTCTGAGTTCAAAGAGATTTGGTAACACAATCATAAAAATTAACTGCAAATAGTGCATAAAGGCGACTTAGATTCACTTAATGAGCCTAATGTACTAAATGCAGTTAGTCTTGTATCATAAACCAATTAAAAAGTACTATTATGAGTATCAATAAGTTATGGGCAATATACTATATCTCAATGGTATTAACGATACTGTCTATAATGCTCAACATACTAATTGTAGGTGTGTTGACGCTTTGGATAATATCAATATTGCTATTGATGATAGATGCAATAATTCTCGATGTTATACACAATAAGATAAAAAACGATGATTAAACGACTGTTTGTTATGGCATTGTTGTTTGGAACAATGATGTCTGTCGGTGCTACTAAGCCTGCTAAAGCAGATACAATTGCTGTTGATGCAAATGCCATTACTAAATGGATTGCTGATACAACAACTACTGCTAAAGGCAATATTTCTATTAAGTATTATATTCTTTGCAAAGGAGAACTTGTTAATACTAATAGAACTACGATGAACAATGTTAAGCTTTGTAAGAAATATGGAGCAAAAGCTACTCTTATTATGATTACAAGTGCTTCTGGACGCAGAAGAATTATTAGTAAGTAAGCAATTGCTACTAATAGTTCTTATACTACAATATGATGTACTGAATGTACATAGAGATTATATAACTACTGCTATTAACATTTATGGTTTTTATTACTATAATTATCATTAAGTTATAGCACATGTGAAAAATAATTTCTTGTATATTTGGTACATTTGATAAAAAGACTTACTTTTGTAAGCACAAGAGTGATACTTATATTGCTCTTGTTAACAATTAACATATTATTCAATTAAAAGTTTTAGTTATGACTACAAAAACTGAAAATGGTGCTACTGCTGCTAAGATGAGTAAGTATGCACAGAAGAGAGCAAGACTTGCAGCTAATGAAGCTTCAGAAAATGCTGCTAATGTTACAAATGAGAATGCTGAAGCTCTTACTGTAGGAGATAAGCCTAGTGATGATGCTGCTCCTAAGGCTGAACGTTTTGTACGTAAGCCTTTTAAGAAGCCTTATCGTGAGAAGAATGCTGATGGACTTCCTGCTGTTGTTGACAACTTTCCTAAGCATGTAGTTGGGATTGCTCTTCTGATTAAGAATAATGCTGAGATTCGTAGATTTACTGCTCTTGGTATTCTTAACTATCTTCTTCAGAAGGGAGAGATTACAGGTGACCACAGATATGTTACCTTCAAATGGAACAAGTTTGCGGTCAAGGCTAATAACCTTATGCGAGAGTATTCTTACAATGAGCCTTTCTTCTTGAATGCTCTTGTTGCTGCATTTAGTTCTTTTAGTGCTTCTGCTCAGCGTATTATCGATGAGTTCTGCCGACAGGAAATGTCTATAGGTCTGAATAAGGCTGTTGACCAAGATGAGGTCAATGACATTGTTGCTCTTAACGAGCAATATCAGAATAAAGAAGCTGTTACAGATTGATATCTTGTTGTTCGTGCGAGTGGAGTTATGATTAATAATCATGCTTCACTCGCTAATAACGATGATATGGACGAATATGATGATACCATAGATATTCATGCTGAAACATTCAGTAATGATTATGATGATGTTGCATGGAATCCTATAACAGTTGATGATTCTGATGAAGAAGAAGAAGAAAAATATGGTCTTAATTAAATAATTACTATGATACGAAATAACGGTATGATAATAGAGATTGAGTATAAGTTTAGCTATGTTGGTGCTAAAGGCAATATAGAGACTATTAAAGATGCTACTGAATATGATAATATTAAGGAAGTAGAGTTCATCTTTAATCGACTTACTTCAATAAGTATGGTTGATTTTGCTGCATTGCCTGTAGAAATAAGACAAGCTCATATTAATAAACTTGTTGCATTTCGTGATAGAATTAATGCTCTTGCTTCTGATAAAATTAAGGAATTTAATAATATTCACGCTAACATGCGTTAACATAATAAACCAATAGATTGTGAACGTTTTGCTGACTTCTTTTAATGTAAAATCGGTAAACTGTTTTGCTTATCTAAAACTTACTATTAAGTAACAAACTATTGGTTTTATTCCTCATTGGTGTAATGGTAGCACAAGAGATTTTGGTTCTCTTAGATATAGTTCGAGTCTATAATGGGGAACGTAGTTCGTAATTGATATGTTATCTTACTTGTTATTTGTTACAATAATGTTTTTTCTCATGTCAGATAATATATTGTGAAATATGTTTCTGATAAAGTTTTTTACCAATTTATTCATGATAAAGTTGATAATGTTAATACTTATAATTAAGTTGTGAAACTTGGTTATAGGTGCGATTGTTCCCAAGCACAAAGTGTTAGAGTTGGCACAATGTGTTTGGGAACTTTTGTTATAATAATATTGCTATTTGATTTGCTATATTTAAGCATTTATAGGCTTGTTATTTGCCTATATGTATGCTTGTAATATAGTTATTCACTTGCATAGATAACGTTCAATATAAAGCGAAAGACAAAGAAATTTTATATAAGACAATATAAATACTAAAGATATGAATAAAGTTCGTAAATCTACTAAACATATTTGGGAAGGATGGAGAGTATGCGATTTTATTGATGCTCTTGAACCTTCTGTTGATTTAATTATGTCTGGTCAGAGTTATATTCCTCCTTTTATTAATAGAGATGAGCTTACTAAATGGTGTACTGATAGTCAACCATATTATAAAAAGGCTATCGCTGGTGTAATTGATTATTTCAGTAATAAATATAATATTAATTAAACTATTAAAGTTATGTGTGACGAAAAGCAAATTAATGTATCTGATACAAAAGTATGCAGATGCTGTGGAGAAAGACTTCCTATTGATGCTTTTGCTAGACATGGTAAGAGTAAAGATGGATATTCTAATATCTGCAAAGCTTGTAAAGCAAAAGCTGGTAACGGTAATCCTGATTTAGCGAGATTTAGTCCAAGAGAGTTAATCGAAGAACTTCGAGTTAGAGGTTATCGTGGTACTCTTGAGTATGTTCAACGACATGAAATTATATTGTAAGTTATGGAAAACAACATTCCAGTTGTAGATAATAGAAAAGCGGTTGATGCTTCTAAGGCTTGCAATGATGTTGTATATGAACATAAAATAATTGCTGCTATTCGCAAAATAGATTATGGTAATACATACTATTATTGCGGATATGTTGGTGTTGTACAAGAGTATGCAGATTTACTTCCTCTAGCATATATAGCAACTGTTTCTATGGAACATGATGAAGCAATGCTCGACGATTTTGTTGATGTTCATGGTGGTATCACGTTTAGTGGAAAGCTTACAGATACTACTCCTATTATTCCTGTTACTAAAATTCCTCCTTATTATCATAAGTATCATTGGTATGGTTTTGACTTAAATCGACATGATGATGCTATTGGTGGAATTAGCCATAATTTTGAGTATTGCAAGAAGGAAGTGTTGTCGCTGATGGAGCAAATAAAGAAGTTGATAGTAGAAAAACTGCTGGAGACGAATTGCTCCAATTGATTCCTCTACGGGGAGTTTAACATAGGCTGGATTTAAGAGGAGATGGCGCTAGCCATCGACCTCTTAAATCTTGTCAAGATACAGTTAATCAAAATAAAATTAAAACAACTATTAAAATTTTGTGTAAAGTTATGAGAAAGTATGATGAAGCAAGTGTTGTTCGTATTTTGAAGAAGAACAAAGGTGTACGTGTTAATAGTAATAATACTATTGAAGTTCTTACCACTAGTCCTGCTGTTGGTATTGGTACTTGGGGTAAAATAGATTATCTTGTTCATTATTGTGGCTATGTTGTTACATTTAGTAATATTGCACTTTATAGTCATGGTGATAAGAATGATAAAGATGATTCTGTTGAGAAAGAAAATACTAAAGCTGTTAAGCGTGCTGCTAAGTTAAATATGGCTGCTATGACTAAAGCTGCCATGCGAAGAGTTAAATCTAAATAAACAGATGATGCTATGCCTACCTTTAATTTTAATATGTCAGTAACTACAAATGTAGTTGCTAAAAAGAGAAATTATAAAAAGAGTAAGATAGTAATTAAAGGAGCTAAAGGTATTGTTTGGTTATTAAAGAGTGCTGATTATAGAGTTATAATTGACAACAAAAGTTATGTCATTCATCCTAACTGTTATTCTTGTAAAGGAAATGAGAGAGTTTATAGACAAGGAGAGGATGATAATAATAGATTTGTTTGGATTAGATGTAAAGGCGAATGCTATGAATGTAATCCAAATTTATATCTTCCTTTTGGCGTTGGTTGTATTGTTGAAGGTGATGTAGTTTTTGATGTTAAAACATTAGTTGAAATGTTTTATATTAAGAAATGTTATACTGACCCTTATAATCAAGATGCTAGAAATGCTCTTAATCATTATAGAAGAAATATGAACATAATTAATAGTATTATTCGAGAACGAAGAAATAAAATATAAATGCTTGAAATTGTTGATAAGAATCGAACCAAAAGCAATAATGTTACATTTACTAATGACCAACGTCATGCTGTAGATAATATTATTGCTTTTATTGCTGCACCTTTCAGTCCTACGGCTTATGCTGTGGGACTGATTGGTCCTGGTGGTACAGGAAAAACATTTGTTACTAATTATATTATTAATCATTGTAAGTATGTTCCTAGTTTGATTAAATGTACTTCTACTACACATAAAGCTTGTAGAGTATTTAGTCAAGCTATTGATGGAAAAGTAGTTGATACTATTCAAAGTACTTTTGGACTTAGACCTGATTTGAAACTTGAAGATTTTAATCCTACAAATCCTCAGTTTAATCCTATGGCTAATCCTAAACTTGAAAACGTAAGAGTTCTTATGATTGATGAAGCGTCTATGCTTCCTGCTGGACTTGTTACACATATATTCAAAGTTTGTAAAGAACATTGTATTAAAGTTATTTTTATTGGAGATAACTCGCAGATTAATCCTGTTAATGAAAAGAAATCTATTGCTTTTCAACGATGTTTTGCTACATACAAACTTAATGAAATTGTTAGACAAGGTGAAACAAATCCTATTAATAAACTTACCGCTCTTCTTAGAGATGATATTGATAAACACACTTATAGTTTTATTAAATATATAAATAATCATGCTAATAGTTATGAATATAATGATATTAATGAAGGATTTGTTGTTTGTAATAGAGATACATTTAGACATCTTATAGATAAAGCGTTTACAGATGAAGCTTTTAAGAGCAATATTGATATGTATCGTGTCATTGCCTATACTAATGATTGTGTTAACGGTTGGAATAATTATATACGTAATAGTATTATTAAAGATTCTGATAAGAATATTATCACTAAAAATGATTTGATAATGTCTTATGTTACAATTGTTAATGAATTTTTGGATACTATTATTACTAATTCTGAAGAATATATTATTAAAGATATAGTTAATTTCATTGATACAGATTATCAATTCAAAGGTTTTCTTGTTAAATTCCAATGTATTCATGGTGGGGGAATAACAAAACCTTTGTTTATTATTGACCATAGAGATAAATATACTGTTCTTAAATATCATAAAATTGTTACTGAACTAATAACTGCTGCCAAAAATTCTAATGGTCGTAGTATTCGAGTTAATAGATGGAAACAATATTATGATTTTAAGAAGAAATATCTTATTGCTACAAATATTAAAGATAGTTATGGTAATACAATTCATAGTCGTGATATAGATTATGGATTTGCTCAAACTAGTCATCGTAGTCAAGGTTCTACTTATGATATTGTTTTTGTTGATGTCAACGATATGATATTTAATAAGAATAATATTCCATATAATAATCAAGATGAACTTCTTAGACGATTATATGTTGCTTGTTCTAGAGCTAGAAAGAAATTAATATTGTGTTATGGCAAATAAAGAACTCGATGATAGACATATGAGAACTAGAATGTATGTAAAAACACATTTTGGGTGTAAACATTGTCCTTGTAAAGTATATAATGACGATAATGATGTTATTATATATGGAACAGGAAATATATATTCAGATGTTTTTATGATTCTTCCTTCTTATGATGTTAAATATAAGCAAAATTATTTTAATATGCTTGATATTATTGAAAAAACATTTAATGATATTACTAGAGAAAATGTGTTTGAGAAAGCATATATTACAAGAGGAGTTAAATGCTTTAATAAAGCAAATTATGATATAACTGTTCAAGCACTTAATCATTGTGCTGAACATCTTAAATATGAATTGCTTAAAATACATCCTCGTAAAGTTATTATTTTTGATAAAAATTGCTATGATTTATTTGATGGACAATATCCTAAATTTGAAGTATTTACAATATATAGTCCTGCTGTAATGCTTTATGATGATGATAAACTTAAAGATACTTTTATTAACGATTTTAAGAGTGCTTTAGGCTATGATAGATAGTTATGCTTATGATATAGAAGTACTTCCTAATTTCTTTAGTATTACTATTGTTGATGTTGGAAGTTATCTTGCTACTTTTGCGGATTGCATTGATGACAAACAAAAACCTATACCATTAACTAAAAAGTATTCTGTTAAAGATATTATTAAAACATTAGACAAAGTAAATAAAAAATGTTTTTTTATTACTGATACTGATGATAGTATGCTTTTAGAAATGGTTGGTTATCTTAATAAAATGCAGCCACATTATGATGAAAAACAAATACCTATTAGAAGTGATATGTTTGGTTATAATAGTAATAAGTATGACAGACTTATGGTTGCTGCTTTACTTATGTATTTTAACCAAACTAATAGTACTAAAGAACTTATTACTAAACTTTATGAGACAAGTAAGCAAATAATTTCTCTTCAAGATAATCCAGAGATTGCTAAAAAAGATTTTTATCTTGCTTCATTACGTAAATATCCTCTTCCTTATACAGATATTGATGTAATGACCATATTTGCTCTTAATAAAGTTGGAAAAGGAACTAATGTTCAAGGAGAAACTATTTATTTTGGTAAGAGTCTTAAACAGACTTCTATTAATCTACAATGGTATGAACTTTTAGAGCATGAACTTCCTCCTATTAGTGAAGCTGATGTTGAGTTTTATCATAAGAATCCTACATATAAAGGCATTGACTGTGATAGACTTAATAGGCTTATTGATAAATGGGACAGATATGTTATTCCTGAGTGGATTGCTGGTATAATGCATTATAATCTTAATGATGTATTTATTGTTTGTGAAATGATTCGACTATATATTGATGAAGTAAGACTTAGATATAATATATCTAGAGCTTATGGAATTGATGTATTAAGTAGTTCTCGTAGTAATATTGCTGATAAATTATTTATTAAGTTTTATAGTGAATTTAGTGGTCTTGATGAAACACAATGGAGAGGTAAAAAGACTGATAGAACCGCTATGAGTTTTAAGCGTGTTATATTTCCGTTTATTTCATTTAGAACTACTAAACTTCAAGAGCTTCTTGAAGAAATGAAATCTATTACTATTTATTCTATTGGAAAGAAAGCACTTAAAGATATTGCTAATAAATATCCTAATCTTAAATATCTTAAAACTAATAATGATAGTGGTTGGTTTGAAGTTAAATTAGGAAATTTAGTATATACTATTGCTACTGGTGGATTACATAGTCAAGATATACCTAGAGAGCTAAGAAGCAAGATTAAGAGGATTGATTCCTCTACGGGGAGTTTAACACAATCAGATACTGTGTGGGATGATATTACTGATAATAGTTATATTTATTGTCATGCAGATGTTTCTAGTTTCTATCCTAGTCTTATGTCTGTATATCGTATTGCACCTGCTCATATTAATGAAAGTTCTTTTGTTAAACTTATTTCTTGGCTTAGAGAAACTAGAGTACAAGCTAAACATAGTAAAGAAGCATATATTGATGGAATACCTAAAGATACTCTTGCTCAAGTATTAAAGATTGTGATTAATAGTATTTATGGAAAGCTTGGTTTTGAGCGTGGCGATATTTGTGATAGACTTGCTGTTCTAAAAGTTACTATTAATGGGCAATTACTTCTTCTTAAACTTTGTGAAGAACTTGAACTTAATGGTATTGAAGTTTATTCAGCTAACACTGATGGTATTGTTGTTAAAGTTTATAAAAATAAAAAAGCACTTTATGATACTATTATAAATCAATGGCAAACAGATACTAAACTTGGACTTGATTCTGAAGAATATAAATGTTATATTAATAGAGACATTAAATGTATTGGTGTCGTAACCTTGTGAATTGCTGGAAAGCTAAGTCTAATGATATGCCAATCAGCAGCCAAGCGTCTTATCAAAGATGAAGGTTCAGAGACTATCGAAAAGCAACATATTACCAGTGTTGAACTTAGTAGAGTAGGTATTATTATATATAATATCGAAGCGCAAGGCAAAATGATTATGCAATAATTATGTTATTTACAAACAAATATGTTATATTTGTAAGAGTATTAATCTATAAATAAAAATTATTATGAAACTTACAGATGAAATTCCACGTATTTGTTGTGTATATAAAATTACAAATACTATTTCTAATCTTATTCTTATTGGTTCTACTACTAATCTTAATAATAGAATAAATCATTATAGAAATGATATTCATAAAGATAATCCTCTTAAACATTATAATAGACGGTTTTTACAAGATATTATAAATTATGGAATTAAATCTTTTGTCGTCGATATTATTGAAGAATATAATAATGATATTACTAATGTTGAATTAAAAAATAATGAAACTAAATATATTCTTCAATATAATTCTGTTAATCCAAAAATTGGTTATAATTTAAGATTAGATTTAGATGGTAAATATATTTGTAATGATTCTACACGTATTCTTAAAAGTGAACAATTAAAAGAACAATGGTCTAGTGGTATTAGAGCTAATCATTCTAATACTATGAAAGATTATTGGAAAAATAATGATGATAGAAAACTTCAACAAAGTAAGGTTATGTCTAAAGCTCTTACTAAGTATGTTTATAATATTTATTTAGATGATAAACTTATAAAAAAACATATTTACTTTGCTGAATTATCTAAGTTAGGTTTTAAGTCTGTTATGAAATATTTTGCAGAAGAAGATAAAAAACTTAATAAAGATAATAAAACTATTATTAAAAAATATGCTAAAATTGTTTATTGTAAAGGATATAAAATAGAACGTATTATTGCTAATATTTTGAAGATATAGTCCGATACTCTATGAAAATAGAGATTAACATATATGCAATAATTATATTGTTGAAGAAATTAATGGTAAAGTTAGTTATAAAGGAGCTATGAATCCTAAAATGTATGCTGTTGATTTAACTAAAGGTTATTCTATGCCTGTTGTTGCTCAAGCTGTTTCTAATTATTTTCTTGATAATAAACCTATTCTTGAAAGTCTTTATGAATGTACTAATATTCTAGATTTTTGTATTACTCAAAATGTTGGTCATCAATTTCATGTTGAATATACAATAAATGGAAATACTAATACTCTTCAGCGAAATGTTAGATATTATGTATCTAATAATGGAGGTATATTAGAGAAAGTACATAATGGAACTAATGCACGAAGTGGACTATGTGCAGGAAGTCAAGTTAATATATTAAATACATTAGACGATAAAAGAATAGAACTTCGTGATATTAATTATAGTTATTATTATAATGAAGCCTTAAAAATTATTAATCCTATAAAACTACAAATTAGTCCTAATCAAAAAGGTGATGCTCATAATGGTATCAAATCAGGTAAAGCATTACTTAAACAATATAGTGGTCAATTCCAAAGTCTATTTGATGATTTAGAAGATGAACAATGAGATTAAGAAATATATTGATAAAACTATAGAAGGCTTTCAAAAATATAAAGGTAAAGCTTGTGTTTATTGTAAATATGATTTTATTATAGATAATATTATTAATATTGTTATTCTTAAATTTATTAATAAAAGAAATAATGCTATTGTTAAAATTATTGTAGATAATGATATTACTCGTAGAAGACTTGCAGCCTTTCTAAAGTTAAATAATATGTATATTAATAATATTAAAATACATACTATTAAATTTATTAATGAAAATGATATTAATTATAATGAAGATTTGATTATTACTGTAGGTCTTGAAACTTATGCTGAACAAGTGTATTCTTTTACAGCATTAAGTAAATTTATTCTTAATATATTTTATACTTCTAATATTAATGTTGATACTTTTATTATTCATAATATTGCTCCTACTATTCTTCTTGGAGATATATCGAATAAGATTATATATGCTCTAGTTTACTCCCCCGTAGAGGAACATCGTATATATGTTCCTTTAGCTGATAAAGATAGACAATTATATGATGATTATACTAAATATATTAATAATTGTATTTCTATATTTGGTAGTCTTGATGTAATTGAAAAATGTAGAGTCGGCGATAATGAAAATAATATTAGTGCCGTTTCTATGAGAACTTCTGTTGCTGAATCTAACGGATGGAGAGAAGATTTAGATACTACTATTCCTTATCTTAAAGAAATTGATGATATTTTTAATCCAAATGTTCTTGAAGAAAAAGCTTTTAATTTCTATAATGTTACTCGTGAAAGACGTAATCTTGTAGAGAATTATAAAGCTAAATTAGATGTTATTCTAAATATTTGTAAAGAACATAAAGACGATAAAATACTTATTGTGTCAAAACATGGTAGTTTTGCTAATGATATTATTAAATATTTGAAAGAACATGATGTTGATTGTCTTGGCTATCATAATGAATTAAGTCCTGTTCCAGCTTATGATGGAAATGGTATTCCTATTCTTATTAAAAGTGGTGCTAAGAAAGGACAACAAAAGATAATAAGCCACCAAGCACAATCAAGCGCAAATGAGCGATTATTTATTGAGGGATGTACAAATGTATTGTCCATCAAACAATCGTCCAACACAAAGCTCGGAATTGCTTGTAATTTGGTCATTCTGACGTCCCCTTTATTGGGTGATATAGCCGACATAAAAAGGAGATTTTGTAATGTTCGGTTTACATATAATCCTACTATAATATATAAGGTATATTGTAAAAGTACTATTGAACAAGATAAATTGGATATTGGTATTACTAATCATGTTACTAACATTATAAATGAAAATGAAGATAATTTATCTTTTGATGAAAATACTGGGGATATAGTTTTGTAGTTAGCAGAAAAAATCGTATTATTGCAGTGTAATTAAACACACAGCTCTTTGACTTTATGGAAGAACAAGAAACTAATCAAAAAGGTCATGTTGATGCTGAATCTCCTGCTCAACATGAAGTTAAACATGATGTCGTTCCTGTTTCTAAACCTGTAATGAATGGTGGTATTAATACTATTAATTTCTTTGATGATAAACAACTTGTTGCTGCTGAGAATTTTCTCACTAAGATAATGAGGAGTGATAAAGGAGGAATTAAGAGTGTTAATGATGGTCTTGCTATTCTTATGAGAGCACAAGACTTAAATCTACCTTTTAGTACTTGTATAGAACATATCCATGTTATTAATGGTAAGACAGGAATTGATATTCATATTGTTAAGGCATTGATGTCAAAGGCAGGTTGTACTTGGAGATGTGTTAAAGATTATCAACCTCTGTATGAATATACAGATGGCTTCAATGTATTTATTGATGGTAGTTTTCCTGATTATGTAGTTAGATGTAATAATCAGAAAGATGCTGAAGTTAAAGCTAAAGCTGATTTTGATAATAATATTACAGATAAATGCTATGTATATCCTGTTAAATGGTATAAAGATTTTAATGGGAATATATATAAAGATTATCAGTTGAACACTAATAAGTTTGGTATTGCTATTAACAAACCTCAAGCAGTTGAGATTACTAAAGCAGGTAAAGTTGCAGTTTATAGAATACCTGCAAAACCTGTTGATTATGTTACTGAATATGAAGTAACTCGTACTATTAATGGTAAAGAAGTTACTGCTACTGGAAGATTTAGTTATAGTGAAGCTCTTCAAGCAGAAATGTTTGAGAAAGATACTTATAAGAAATATCCTAGAATACTTATAGGTCATAGAGCTTTTACTTATGCTGCTCGAGAGATTGCTTCTGATATACTTTTCGGTGTTATGGAAACTACTGAACTTAAAATAGTTTCAGATAGTGAACTTAGTAATTCCGATATAATGGATGCAGAAGTAGTTGAACTATGAAGAAAACCTTATATTTAAGGTCATTATAAACAAATTAATTTATCAATCAATTAAAACGTTTTAGTTATGAAGACTAATGGTTTGAAGACAATGAGTTTTGGTTTTAGTGCTGTTAATGCTGGTCAGCGTAATGTAGTTGTTGACCCCGAAGTTATTGCAGTTAGCACTGAGGGTAATTTCCGTATTACAGGTCCTGTGTCTAAGGCTCTTGGTATTGCCGCTGGCGATTATGTTATGTTCTTGTCTAATGTTGACGAGATTGATAACGCTATTGCTAACAAGGCTGATGTTGTTACAGAGTTCTGTAAGGAGCAAGGTCTTGAAGTTGGCTCTGTTGAAGCTGCTATTGCAATTCATAAGGAGTTCGATATGTGGGCTATTGCTAAAGGCTTTGTTGAGTATGATGCCAAGGGCAATCAGCGTACATGTACTGAGCGTCTGACTAAGAAGGATAAGGTTAAGTTTGCTAGTCAGAATTATGACGCTATGCTTGAAGCTGCTATGGCAAGTGATAATGAAGAGATTAAGGAGACTCTTTCTGACCCCGAGGTTTCTAAGGAGGATAAGATTGATATTCTTTCTACTTTTGTTGTTGCTCGTGAGCTGCCTAAGCATAAGGGTTCTAAGACAGCAAATGCTGCTGGTATGACAGGTACTGGTGTTTCTCTTAACTTTACTGATTCTAATGTTTGGAAGCAGTTGAAGGCTGATATGGGTGATGATGCTACAAAGAGTAATCGTGTGTTTAGTGTTGACCTTGACAATATTATCGAGACTGAGATGAATGATGGTTATAAGACTATTACCGTTAAGATTCTTGTTCTTGGTGCATTTGTTGACAAGGAGCCTGCTCGTATTGGTGGTAAGTCTGAAGAGTAATCTTTAGATATTGATTGTATAGCCCACGGATATAATACTTATTATGTTCGTGGGCTTTATTGTATAATTTAACGTTAAATTAAAAATTAATTAATTATGCCAACTAAAAGTAATGCTGTTGCACAAGATGCAGTTCAGAGTGAAACAAAGAAAGTTCTTCGTAGAGGTGTCGCTTCTGCAAGAGGTACTGCAAGACTGAAGTTTAGTCATGAACTTGCTAATCGTAATGGTTTGTTTACAGGTCATCTTGATTCTGTTACTACAAGCATGATTGCGATTGGTGAAGATAAGACTGGTATGCCTTCATTTAATGGTCTTGAAATACCTAAGATTGTCTTTACATTTGCATCTAATGAGTCAGAAGCTAATAAGAGACATTATGTAACACTTCAGTTCACTGCTGTTGAGTCAAATGTTGAAACTATTCCTGGAGGTAAAGAAGATTGGAAAGTTAATTCAGTGTTTGATTGGTTTAAGCATATTCTTAATGTATATGTTCTTAATGGTCGTGAGCTGAATGAAGAGGAAGCTGCTGCTCTTGAATTGTCTTATACAGACTTTGATGAGAATGGTGAGTATGTTCCTGTTGATGCTAATGATGTAATTGCCGGCTGGAAGACTGTATTTGAGAATTTTGCTAATATACTCAATGAAGGCAATAACGGTGCTTCTTATATTAAGGATAAGAATGGTAAGGATATTCCTCTTTGGATGAAACTTATTCGTTATACTAAGTCTAAGAAGGAATGGAAAGCTGTTAATAATGGAGAACTTGCTTTCCCTGCATTTGTTGGTGAAGGTTGTATTGAGAAGTTTGTTCCTAATGTTCTTCCATCTATAAGACTTAATGCTATTAAGGAAGCAATTCATCCTATGAATATTGAAAAGCCGAAGACTCCTAATCTTGGTATTGCTGGTGGTGTTGGTAGTGCTCCTGCAATGGGGGGAGTTTCTTTCGATACCAATGCTCTGAATGCTGAAGCTTTCGGTGGTATTGCTGCTGAAGCTGCGCAGGATATGCCCTTCTAATTAAGTTAGTTTTAATAATAATGGATTTCATTGTGATATTAGTCATGATGAAGTCCATTTTTTTTACATTGTTGCGCGGTTGACTATGGGGAGAAATATAAATAGTTCTAAACTTACTAAACAAGCAATACTTGAAAAAATATCTCAAGTTACTATTTTTGCTACATATCTTAATTTATCCGATAAGATTGTTCAAAATTGTATAGATAGTGGAGAACTTATTTGTTCTCCTTTGCGAGAAGATAATCATCCCACTTGTGGTTTTAAGTATGATAATAGAGGTAAATTAAAACTAAGAGATTTTGCTGGATATTATTGGGGTGATTGTTTTGACCTTGTTGCTCTTGTTATGAGTAATATGTATAATAAAGAATATAATGTTGCTGATAAGAATGATTTTATTAAAATTCTTAGACATATTACTTTTACATTTAAGGACATATTTTATGGTAAAGAAAAAGATATTAATCTTATTACAACAATAAATGCTACTATAGATAATATTAGACATAAAAAGCCTATTATAGAGCTTGTTACTAGAACATGGAATAAACAAGATGAAATTTATTGGGAACAATTTGGTGTAGATATTAAATATCTGAATATTAATTTTGTTTATCCTATTGACCAATATTATATAAATAGAAAGATTAATCCTATTCCTAAATATTATTATGATACTAAAGACCCTTGTTATGCTTATCTTCTTGGTAAAGACAGAAACGGTATTTATAATATAAAACTTTATTTTCCTTTTAGAAATAAAAATGTTACCAGATTTATAACTAATTGTAATCATCTTGAAGGTATTTATAACCTTTGTAGAAATGATTATGATGGAATAGTTATTACAAAATCTACTAAAGACAGACTTAGTATAGGTGCGATGATAAAGCGGGTGATGTCCCTCTACGGGGAGGGAAACATGAAGCAGATAGGTGTGATTAATATTCCGCATGAAACCTATAGACTTAGACAGAATGAATATGATTGGCTAATAAATAAACTTAATGATAATGGTAAAATTATTATTTTAATGGATAATGATAGAACTGGCAAAATTGAAACTATATGGCTTAGGAATAATTATAAAGTAATTCCTCTACTTATTCCTAAGAAATATAATGCTAAAGATTTTGCAGAATTAGTTAAAAATAATAATTTTGATGTTGTTAAAAGTTTAATTGATGATGCTATTAAATATATATTTGAAGATGAAGGAAAAAGTGTACAATTTACTTGGAACGAGAAAACAAGGAGTAGTTCTATCCCGTTCTAATTATAAGAATAAGAATCAATATGTTGTTCTAATGGAAGCTATAAGCGAACAACAAGAACGAGATATTGAAAAGTATGCTAAATATTATGGACAAATAATGTATAAACGTGCTGATGGTATCGTTATTAATGCTAAAGATATTATTCTTTATGGTACTATTGATTTAAATAATGAAGAAGATATTAATTATATAGAACGATTTAATCTAATGCATGAAGATACATCTAAGAATTGGATATATACTAATCTTGATTTTGATACAGGAGAACTTGAAACTATCAATGGTAAACTTGTAGGTATTAGTACTTATGACCCTATTGAATGGTTTGAATATAATTATCTTCTTCTTGGTAAACCTGAACGAATTATTATATATAAATACTATAATAGAAGATGAATTTATTATATATAAATCCTATAAATAATCAACAAGAAGTTCTTACACTTAATTATCCAAATGTTGATTATATGTATTATTCTTTTGTTAAATCTTATTCTAATGATGATGATTTAATTAAGATACTTAATACTTTATTAAAAGAATTAGATTGTACTAGAGTATATGATAATGGCTTTAGATTTCTTACTGTTTATCCTATGTATAATATGGTTCTTTCTGATTTTTATTATTATTTAGTTAAACTTAATAATCAATTTGTTTATAATCAATTTATTGATAGAGTTGTTACTCAACATATTGATAATATTGTTTATGAGCATAATAATCCGATTGTTAGAGATATAAAAGAAAGACCTAATCCTAAAGATAAACGCAAAACTCCTCCTAATAAATTCTTTAAGAGTTCTGAAAGAGATATGTTTACTGGAGAAGTTAAATATATTTATAATAATCCTAAAACAGGAGAAGAAATTATTAGTAGCGATGGCAATCTTCTTGATGAACTTAATGCTAAGAAAACAAAAATTAAGAAAGCTAGTCCTAAAAAGACTAAAGTTGAAAAACTTGATATGAGTAATATAACTTTTAATTTTAATATTAAATAAAATGATAATACACTATGTTATTGTACTCTTTGGAGTTATTATGATTTATGGACTTTATAAAAGTAAAAAATAAGATGACACCGTTTCCATTTCCATACGGACTTGCTCTATATAGACGAAATAATTTTGGTCAGCCATGTGTTTGGTATGCTCAAGCATTTGATGATACATGTGTTACAGTATTTCATGGTATAGTAGGTAAAACTATTACTAGAGAATTGATTATTACTAAAAGAGATGCTCATAAAGAAGTTGCTTCTAGAAAGCGTGATAAACGTAAGGCTGGATATAAACTATTGAGCGAATTGAAAGACAATGTTGAACTCCCCGTAGAGGGAGAATTGCTAAACTATCTTTCCACTTATCTTCCAACTGATAGAACTACTGCTGACGGAAATATGCTTCCTATGTTAGCTAAAGTATATGACAATACTAATAATAAAATATATAGTAAAGTACCTTGTTATATTGGTCAATGGAAGATTAATGGACTTAGATGTTTTATTAGTGCTGTAGTTAATGACGGTGATTTATTTAAGCCTATTTCTCTTGTATTTCAAAGTAGAGAAGGTACTATTTGGAATAGTTTAGTTGACCTTGAAGATTATCTTCTTCATGCTATAGATAATAAACTTCTTGAGAAAATGGTTGATGAACATTATATTCTTGATGGAGAACTTTATCTTCCTGGGCATACAGTTAATGAAATAAATCATTTTGTTAAAGATGCTACTTGTCAAGAGAATAAACTTATTCAATATTGGTGCTATGATATTGCTATAGAAAACACAATACAAGAAACTAGAAACGATATTCTATTTAAGAACTTTGCTTGTTATATGAAATCTTTTAAGACTAAAGAAGACCATTATAACAACAAAGAACGTCTTGTTGCTCTTCCTACTTATAAAATAGCTAGTGATGATAGAGCAATTTGGTGTAGAAATTATTTTATTGATATGGGTTTTGAAGGACTTATACTTAGAAATCCTAGAGCAGAATATCAATATGGTAAGAGAAATTCTGCTATGATTAAATATAAAAAGACTACTGATGGCATGTTTACTATTGTAGATATTTATCCTGAAGGTGTTACTAGAAATAATATTCCATTATTCTTATTAAGAAATGATATTAATGATGCTACCTTTGAAGTTCATATTAATGGTAGTCAGCAATATCAAAGTAGATTTCTTAATGATGCTGTTAAAGAAAATACTATTGGCAAGAAAATGTTTGTTAGTTATGGTGAGCGAAGTGGTGTTAATGAACTACCATTTCATGTAAAAGAGGTGAAACTACTTAAAATATGAGTATTGTTAAATATCAAGTCATTAAACCTGTTATAGATACAAAGAAGCCCCATGTTAATAAACTTGGGGCTTTTATTGTGCCTAATATTAAGCGATTTTATACTAATTATGTTGAAGTAAAGAATTATAATGATATTGATGGATATGAATATTATCTTTTATTAGGTACTTCTAAATTTGATTCTAATTGTAGAAGATGTAGAGTTGATGATTATGCTAGACTTATAGTTAATCTACATGATGAACTTAAAGATTATGCTACTAAAGAATGTAATGAAAGAGGCAGTCTTGAGTTTAACTATATCGAAAGCGAGGATGACTATGACGTATGGCAAATTGTCTAATTTAAGCATTTATAGGCTTAAATTCATTCAGTAATGTCAGTGGTAATAACCTTGTATTGCTGCTGCATTATAAACGCTCACAAGCCGTTTATGCAAATAATTTCATATAATATTAAATAACCACTATAAATTATTATATTAGTGATATGAAAAATTTTATCATTGGTATTCATTGTAATAATGAAAAGGTTAAAGCTGTTTGTATTAATATGCTTAATTATATACTTTTTAGAGGTATTTATGTAGCGAATTATAACGAATATAATGAACTAAAACAAGATGTTAGAATAAACTATAATAGATGTATTGCTTTTGTTGATAAATATATTGATGCTTTTTGTATATTGTATAACAATAGTCGCAATGAAGTAATAAAGGCTATTGAAGCTAATAAATATTATTGTTTTAACACTGGACAATTTATTGACCATAATGTTGCTGAAATATGTGTTGCTAAAGCGCATTTATATAATAAAATATTATCTTTTGAAGATGTTGCTAATATTAGTATTGCTGATAGACTTATTAAAGCACATAAAAGAAATATGTATCTTTATGCTAGCATGCCTGTTATATTTAATGCTATAGATATAGCTCTGAGCAAATTTGATAGGGATGCTTTGGATAATAGTACAATAAAAGCTGCTGCTGATAAAGCGGAAATAGGTCATGTAAGTATTATTACTGATGTTGACTCTGTTGGTAGAATGAGGAAAGTCGGTGGTATTGACCGCCCATCACTCTACGGGGAGTTTATCACAATCAAATATGATGATACATTGACAGATATTGTTGAGGATGTTCAGCATACTGTTATTGATATTAGAGGTAAATCTTTAATGATACAATTTTATATATTATTGAGCTATTGTCAAACATTGTTAATTAATTGTTAATATGAAAGAAACTGTAATTAGAGTTATAAAACCTTCTGTTGAATATCTAAAAGAAGTAGATAGTGTTAGTCATATTGCTAAGTGTGCAAGAGTTTGTTATGGTAAAGAAGATGGAAATGATAATATAACTTTTAATAATTTATATAAAGCTAAACATTATAGTATGTTTCGACATGCTAGTGTTTATGCTATTATAGATGGATGTAATTCATTAAGTTTTTTAGATGAATTTATGGATTGTCCATATATAGATTATGCTATGGATTCTAATTATAAAGTATATATTGCTACTAATATGAATTTTACTATAGATATGAGTATATTTAACAATGACATTCCTAGATATGCAAATCTTATTAAACTTATTAAAAATAACCAAGTAAGTTCTGAAGAATTTGCTAATACAGAAATTGGTTTTGGCATGATGAGATATACTTTTGTTGTCGATACTAGTATCGCTGTATCTCGAGAACTTAATAGAGTTAGTCCAAACGCTATTGCTGAAAGAAGTACTAGATATTGTACTGCCAATGCTATTTGTGAGCCGTATTGGTTTAACATTAATTTTAACTATGATTATGATGTCAAACTTGATAATGCTGATTTATTTTATAAAGATGCTAACGCTGATGATAATGAATTTGTAAAAGAATGTGAAATTACTGCTAGATTAAGAGATGGTAGAAGTATAACAGATGTACATAGTTATTTTAGTGGTATTATCTCTTCATTTATGTTTTATAATGAACTAATTGATAAAGGTATGCTTAAAGAAGAAGCTAGAGATTTGCTTCCATTAGCTACTTATACTCGATGTGTTTATACTTATTCTATAAAAGAATGGAGAAGAATTATTGATAATAGATATTTTAATAAAACTGGTCGTGCTCACCCAGATGCTCGAAATATTGTTGGTAAGATTAAAACAACATTAGAAGATTTAGGTTATGAGTTTATGTAAATTAGGATGTTTGTTTGGTATTCATAATTATGAAGTTTATAAAGAAATTGAACTTTGTGATTATAGAAATAATGCTATTGGACTTGTTATAATTAGCAAGTGTAAAGATTGTGGTAAAATTCATGAAACTAAAATATATAACACTATAAATTATTAAGATATGGCTAGTTTGTATGAAATAAACAATAGACTTGTTAATATATTTAACGAGATTGAAAGTAATGAAGGAGAAGTTAATGACGAGCTGTATGATGCTCTTGTTATAACTAAAGAAGAACTTTACAATAAGCTTGATTCTTATGTTAAAGCTATTAAAAGTTGGAGTGCTGATGCGGATGCTATTAAGACTGAAAAGTCTAAGCTTAATGCTCGTCAGAATGTTTATAAGAATAGAGTAGAAAGACTTAAAAAGGCTATTTGTATTGCTGTTAATAATTTTGGTACTGTTGGTAAAACTAATAAGTATATAGAACTTGTTAATTATAAGATTTCTACAAGAAATACAATTAGTGCCAATGTAGATGTTGAACGTATTTCTGATTTATGTAAAGCTTTAACAGAATTTTTGCATGAACTTAATAGTAACGGATGTCTTTATGTTGGCGAAGATTTTGATATTAATGGTGTGCTTAATGCTATTAATAATGCAATCATTGCTGAAAAAGGTGCTGAATATGAACCATTCACTATTGATGATTTCGAATATATAACTATTAATGTAGATACTACAATTCCTATTAAAGATGTATTTACAAATAATAGTAATCTTGCTACTCTTATAGCAGATGGTAAAGTTAATATTGAGCCTTGTGATGATAAAAATCATTATAAAGATGTTATTGCAACTGAGAATTGCGGTGATTTGACTGTTGCTAATCTTGTTAATAATCAAACAATTACAATACGATGACTGAATATATTAAAGTAGATAAAGAACAACATGGATTTGTTCAAAGATATGTTAAAGAAGCTAATATTTCTTTGAATTATCTTAAAGATAAAGGAGAAGATATTACCGATGCTTTAGAAAATTATAGAAATGTTCTTAGTATGATTGAAGTTATTAATAGATTTGATGCTGACCATTTTGAATATGATGTTACTAAAGCTATTAATACTCTTAAAACTTATTGGGATTGTGGTACTATGACACCGCTAACTCTTAAACCTGATGAGTTTAATAATCAACATATTTATATTGACCAAGTTGGCTATTTAGATAATATTCGTTGTGAATTTATTAAGAAACATAAAGACGACATTTATAATTTCAAAGCATATAAAGCAGAAGTAAATAAATGTTATATTATGCGTGATGATATGGTTTGTTGTAAATGTATTGAAACTAAGGAGATTTGTCATAATAATCCTAAGATTTATTTATCTGCTGGCGGTGTTATTACTGGTAATTATGTTAGATTATGTAAGATTAAAGATGAAGATGTAAAACGTGGAGAGTTTACATTTAAGGGTTCTGTTACTATTCAAGTAAATAATATTGTATATCCTGATGGACATGAGATATTATATACTGATATTAGAAATAAGAAACTTAATGTTCTTAGACATTTTTATGATATTCAAACTAAATTTGACCATTCATTCAAAAAGATTGATGTTAGACGTTTTATTATTATAAATGAATAATATAAAATTATGAGTTATAAAGTTAAAGGTGCTCCATGGGATTATCCTGGAGTTAAACATGTTCAAAATTGCAAGACCGCAGCTGATGTTATGTCAGCTGCTGGTCTTGATTGGGAAGTTGATAAATGCGAAGTTTATGCTGCTATGAATAATTTTGGTGAGCGTAGCGATATAAATGATGGATTTATTAAAAATGGTACTCAATTTAAGACAATTCCTAACGGTTATGCTACTTATAGATGTGATACAAACGAACCTTTAGGGATTGTTAAAGGTAAATATACTCCTGTACAAAATGTCGATGCTTTTAATTTCTTTGATAATGCAATTGGAACAAATAAAGCTATTTGGGATACTGCTGGATTTTTTGGTAAAGGGGAACGTATATTTGTTAGTGCTAAACTTCCAAAAACTGTTATAATTGGTGGTAAAGACCCTGTTGATAATTATCTTGTATTTACTAATTCTCATGATGGAAGTTCTGGAGTTAAAATTCTTTATACTCCTATTAGAATTGTTTGTCAAAATGTTCTTAGTAGTGCAATTAGACATGCTTCTAGCTATATAAGTTTTAGACATACTAAATCTGTGCATAGCAAGATTGATATTGCTGATGAAATACTTGGTATTTGTAAAAATAAAATTGACGCTGTTTCTGAAACATTTCAATATCTTGAAAAAAAGAAAGTTGCAGATATAGATGTTCAAAAGTATTTTACTGATATTATACTTACTTCTGATGAAAAGACTAGACTTAAAGATACAGGTCATACTATAAAGCAGCTTTTATATAAAGATGGCGAAACCATTGAAGATAGTGGTATATCTACTAGAAAAGTAAATATTCTTTCTGAAATGTATGACTATTATCTTACTGGTGTTGGACAACATGATTTCCGTGGTACTGCTTGGGGAGCATATAATGCTGTTACAGGATATTATTCTAATGTTGCTAATTCTGATGGATATAAGCGAATGGATAGTATTCTTTATGGAGATAAAGCAAATAAAATTGAATTTGCTACAAATTTAGCTATAGCACTATGAAAATAAAAATTAAGAAACTTAATGATAAAGCAGTTATACCTACATATGCACATGCTGCTGATGCAGGTCTTGATTTAACTGCTACTAGTATAAAACATGATTTTGGAAAAGATGTATTTATATATGGAACTGGATTAGCTGTTGAAATACCTGAAGGTTATGTAGGTCTTATATTTCCTCGAAGTTCAAATAGAAATACAGAGGCTTATATGACTAATCATGTTGGTGTTATTGATAGTAATTACAGAGGAGAAATACTTGTTTGTTATAAGAATAGAACTGCTACTAAAATAGCTGATGAAATATCTGATATTGCTATCGACCTTTATGACCTTATTGATAAAAATAATAAATTTAGTAATGGTGATGGTTCTGTAGAGAATATATCAGAAATTAACAGAAATGCTGTTAAGCAGCCTTATGATGTTGGGGATAGAATTGCTCAATTAATTATTATTCCATATCCTCATATTGAATTTGAAGAAGTAGATGAATTATCTGATACTGATAGAGGTGCTAACGGACATGGAAGTACTGGGAGATGATTAACTTAAAATGTTCCCTTTACGGGGGATTAAGATACAGAGACATAAGCAGATACAGTAAATGTTAATAATAGTACTGCAATTACGGTTACTGTGATTGACTAGTTTGCTTACGTTTGTGTAACTTAATCCCCCGTAGAGGAACAAATTGAAGACGATGCTTATACTGATTGTTTTAGTTGTAGTGCTACTCATATTGAATTTAGCACTAGTGTTCAAATTGCTATTATGTATAGATATATTAGAAAAATATATTATTAGAGTTATAACTATTACTAGTCGTATTGATGCAAATATATATACTATTGACAAAAATATTGATAATATTGATGATAGCATTGATACTATTAGTGATTTTATTAATGATATGAGATTATTTATTGAAAATTATAATAAAAATGAAAAAGAACATAGATAGAATATTGCTTGTGATAATATTACTTATCGCAATTATTAATAATATTTATATGTTTCATATAACAAATGTTGTTGTTGATAACAATAGTGATATTATTAACAATAGTGTCAAACTTAATGTTATTAATGATGATATTAATACTATTAAAGATAGTCTTAATGTTATTACTGAAAAAGAAGATGATATTATTTTTTATATGTATCTTAAAGATGGTAATATAAAGCAATTACCATAAAAGCCTTTTAAGGCTTGATATTTATTTAGATGAATAGTTATACACATCAATACTATAGAGTTAGTCAACGAGCCTGCAAAGGCTTAAATATAAACAATTAAAAGAAAATATATATAAGCGTAAATAGGCTTGTGGTCAGTATCCGAAAAGGATATTGGCTGCAAGCCTTTTTTTATCAATAGTAAAATTACTAATATGAATATAAGTAATAGTATTATTACAAAAAATGCTTGCGAGAAGTATTAATAACTTCTTCGCAAGCATTAATTTAATTAATAATATCTATTTATTCTTCTCTAAGACTTTCTCCAAATGTTTTAGTAATATTCATACCAATTTGGCTTTCACCAATCTTATAATATTGATTATTACGAGTAATATTCATTATTCTATCATAAGGACGAACACCAGGCATATTACGTCTGAGCAATACTCTAAATTTATTCTTACCAGCATATTGACCTGTCTTGTAAGTAGCATCAAAATCTGGGTCAGCAAGAGCCTGAGTAAGTAATTGACAAGCTTTAAGCAAATCTGTAGCTTCACCTGTAGAAGCAATAGGACTACTCCAAGCAGTCTTAGCCTCACTTACAAGTCCCCAAGGAGTGTACATTGAAGTTTCACTATAAAGTCTATCAGCAAGATATAGACAAGAAGATAACATTCCACTATCTTTAATCTCATCATCATCCCATCCACCAAATAGAACCATAGCAACAAGCATAGAAGCAAGTATTCCTCCAAGTTCTCCAAGTTGTCGTTTACAATTTGCTTTTTCAGCATTAGAAAGAGTATTCCAATTAAATTGAATATTTGCAATAGTTTCAATAGTAGTACCTATTATATTTTGAATAGAAGCAAGAGCAATATTATCACCATTTTGTACTTGCTGATTTATTCTATCTCCAATACCTTCAAATTCCATACTAAGGAAATCAATAATATCTTGGTAAACACCTCTTTCTCTACTACCTTTAATCTCAGAATAATATCCTTTGCGTCTCCAACGTTTCATAATACCCATATAAAGGTGTTTGTGATATTGCATAACAATACTACCATACCATTTGCTTTCAAGATAACCAGCACTAATCTTATCATAAATACCATGAATCTTTTTATTAACAGCTTCAACTTTACGTTTGAATCCTCCAATAAGTTGTTCCAAATCACCAATTCTGTTAATACCTTCAGCATTAAATTCAGCAATAACTTTTTCTTTGAGAACCGCTTGTCCATCTTTTAATTCAAAAAGACTTTCAACAGTTTTAGCTTCAAGAAATTTAGTCTTTTCAGTATTCATTAACTCATTTCTATTTTTAGCATATTCTGTAGCAATTTTTTTATACAGTGTTTTAGTAGCTTCATCATTAGAATATTTAAGACTATTCAAGAACATTCTATTTATATCTTTTCGTCCACTATCAATATCTAGTTTTTTAGCAGTATCAAATTTAAGAGTTTTTCTAAATGTATCATAAAATACTTTAAGTTGAGGATAATCTTCAAGAGTTTTCTGCATAGCAAGTTTCTCTATACCTTGAGCGAAATCCTTAAAGTCTCCTATACGTCTAACACCATTAGCATCAGTATAAAGTCTATTAGATTTAAGCATTGCCAACATTACAGTATTTTGCATAATATGCTCACCTGCTGATTGGAAGCCATAAAGAGCATTACGAGTACGTTTAACATATTCAGACATTTCATTACCGCCATCTCCATATTGAAGAATTTGGTCAAATTCAACAACATTAAATAATTTAATGAAAGCATTAGTAAGATTATCTGCTTTATCAGAATATAAGTTTTTAACAATATCTGGAACTGCTGTCCAATAATCACCTTCAGCACTTGCTAAATCTCCATGTCCAAAATATTCACCAGCTGCGCTTTCCATTGCAATATTAGTAGCGCCTGTAGTAACGTTAGCAATACCTCCATAAAGGTTAGTTATCATGTATTTAGCAGAAGCCATGTTTTGCATAAAATTAGCAACATTTCTAGCAGTACCTTGTTCATGATGCTGAGAATAAAGCATTCTTCTAGCAAGATTCTGAACTAAGTTATAAGTTCTTTCTTGTTTAACTGTTTTATATTCAGCTCTATCATCAGAACTACTAAAACTATCTTTTACTACTCGTTTATTCCACATGCCTTTAATCATATAAGCATTATTATTGGCAAGGTCTTCAAGTAATAGATAAAGATATGGTTTAGCATTTTGTCTAGAATTAAATATAGTAGCATTATGAATAAAACGTTCCATTATACTATTCCAATCAGTATTAAGATTAGCACTATCGATAGCTTCGTTTTGTTTTTGAATAGCTTCATTTTCTTTTTTAACTCTTGCAAGTTCTTTCTGATATTCAGCTTCGCTATTAAAACTTTGACGAAGAGGAAGTTTTTTAAGTTTTTGACTTCCTTTATCTTTAATAAGTTGAAGCATTTTCATTTCAGCTTCTCTATCATGAGAATAATCAACATTATCATAAAAATCATCAGAAGCAGTTGCACTTTTGTAACTAACTCCAAACATACCTAATGCATTAGTAGTAACCCATCTACTATCAATATCTGTTTTACGTTCTCTAGGAAGAAATCCTTGTCCAACAAAACGCTTGCCAGAATAAGTAGTAGCATATTTATTTAGAGTTTGAATAAGAAGTTTTTTATATGCTTTTTCTTTATCATTTAGCACAATAGGATTATCATATCTACTATCTCCTTTTTTATAATTACTTCCAAACTCACTATATTTAAGATTAACATAGTCTTTTTTAACACTTCGTTCAAGATTATCTCCAGTAGGAATATATTGATAAGCATTAGCTAATGCTGTTCCAGGTTTAGCACTAATAGTACTCCATATTCTAAGAGGAGTCCAAGTATGACTATAAGGATTATATACATGATTCTTTCTAAACCAATCTTTATAATATTCAGAACCTTTAGCAGCAGCTTCACGAGAAGCTCTATCATAATATTCAGTATGAACAAATTCTACATTATCATGTATATATTTAACAGCTTCAGTTTTTTCAGCATTAACAAATTTATCAGCCCATTTTCTAAAACCAAATATCAAACGATTAGGATGAATATCACCAGCGGCATCTTTTTCAGTAAATAGTTTAACCCATTGTGTGCCTTGACGAGTATTTTTAAGATGAAGATTATAATAATTAAGAGCTTCATAATAGCCAGCTTCATATATTTCTTCAGTATAAGCTTCTCCTTTAATTTTTTTGAACTTCTTAAAAGGATTATTACTTAATGCTCTAAGTTCATTATAATTATGAATAAGTGCATCTCGTTCATCATTAGAAACAATATCATCATTAAATAAATCTTCAAACACAATTTTACCAGTATTTCTATCTATAACTTTATATAATGTAGCATTAATTTTAGCAATAATCTGTTTTTTAAGACGATTATCTTTATATTGAGCATAAGTTATTTCATCTTTTTCTTTAGCAGTAGTAGCTTTACTCTTATCAACTATTGGAAGATTAGAAGGATTAATTTTAATAAGAACACCATCTCCTAATGGGTCACCATAGTAATCTTCAAATTCTTTTTCCTCAGCATCATGAAGTTGTTTAATTTGTTCATCACTAAGCATCATAGGATTAATAATACCATTATCATCAACAGCACCAGGAATAGTTTTTATTTGTTTAACTATTTGCTTAGGAACACTATCAATAGTACCTCTAAGAGCAATAAACGCTTTATTTAATTTGATGGCTTCTTCACCAACAAATCTAAAAGCACCATTTTCTCTAATCCAATTATATGCCTCTCTATATCCAACATCTTGAAGTTTTTCTTCAAGAGTTTTAGTAATATTTGCAGCATCATACTTTTTAATATATCTATCATATCTTTTATATATCTCAGTAAATCCTTCATATTCTTTAGAAGTAAAATACTTCTCTTGAAGTTCTTTTTTCTTAGAAATATATTCATTAAGTGCTCTAGCCTCATCAGTATTATCATTTTTAAGAATATTAAGTCTTTCAATAATTTGTTTTTTACGAGCAGCTAATTCTTCAGCACTTAAAGAAGTACTATTGCTAGTATTATACAATTCATCAACAAGTCTAACATAAGTATAATAATATTTTCCAGGAATACGCATTGCTTTTTCACGAGCATCTAGTTCTTCTTTATAATAATCATCAATTATTCTTTGTTCAAAATGTTGCTGATAAAATCTATCTTTAGCATATTTAGCATCAATATATTTATTAAATGCTTCTATACTATCATTTTTATGAGCTTTAGCCTCATTAAGTTCATCAAGCAATCTATTCTTTTCTTTAATAAAATCTTCATTATAATCTTGTCTAATTCGACCATGTTTAGTATCAATAATCTTATCCATATCAAGACTTTCTTGCATTGCTTCTATTTCAGCAAGTTTATCTTTCCATTCTTTAACATTTCTACGAGTATCAAACATTTCGGCTTTAGCAAATGTACTATACACTTGTTTAAGTATAGTTTGAACTTCATTATTATCAATATCAAATGGGTCTCCAACCCAAAAATCAATAGCATCCAAATCTCCAAATGTTTCTCTAAGTTTAAGAATATCTTCAGCAATAAGTGGGTTAGTAGAATATTTCTTAAAGTAAATATTAATAATATTATCAAGAGCAGCAACAAGCTTTTTATTTGTTTTAACAGCATTAATATTATGTATTATACTCTCAATGGCAGCCTTAGTCTCCATATCTTCAGCGGACAAATCGAGATTAAGAATATCAGCAATTCGATTACCAAATGTAATACCATCAAGTATTATTTTAGCAACTTCACTGAAATATTCATCATGCTCAGCAAGAGCTTCATACATATGAGCATCATCAAAAGAATAGATTTCTCCAGCAATCTCAAATCCATCAAGAGCATTAATAAGACTATTAGCAGCAGCTTGATAATATCTAGCAGCAGCTCGATAAATATTACCACGATTTGTTCTTCTAGAACTTTCAAGATAAGGATTTACTCTACGTCTATCAATTTCTTTAACAAATCTTTCAGCAGCAGCATCTTTATTCTTACGAGCATCATATCTAATTTCATTAATAATCTGCCTAGAAACACCGTCGATATCAAGACGAGTCCCTCTACGGGGAGTTTGACCAGTGCTTTCATCTACTTCTGCTTCATCAATAATTAATTCAGTAGCAGCATTCAATGCTTGTTTATCAAGAGTTTCTTTACTTTCTTTAGCTTTAGTAATTCTATATAAGTCAGCATATGCTGGAAGAGTTTTAGAATCTTTCATTTGTTTAACAGCAGTAGCATATTCTTTAGCATCACGTTTACTATTCATCATTTCAGTAAGTCCATCAATCATTCTTTTAGTAACAGTTTGATGTTCAATAGTAACAGTTATAGTACTACCATTATTTAATTCAAATGTTTGATTGGCTTTATCTCCTCTCCCAAGTATTTGTCTTAAAGCAGTATTTGGAATAAATTCAACAAGAGGTTCATTAAATCCTTCTTCAGTATTTTCAGCATGATTAATAATACCATTAACAAGTTTTTCTACACCTCCTCTAAGAAATTCATCAGATGTAGTAACAAGTTCTGAAAGCAAATTAGGATTAGTATGAATATCTTGGTTTCCTCCAGTATATTTACCAACAGGAGCTTTTACTGATGGGACAGCTTCATTAACTGTATGTCGAAGTGTTTTAGAATTAACTTTTGATAATCTAGCAGCATTAGCAACATTACTTATTTGAGCAACTCTATCCATATAATATTGATAAGAGTTATGAGTATTATTGTGTTCATTATAAGAATATTCAAAATTTTCAGTAGCATCAAGTAAATTAAGAGGAATCAAGAAATAATCTTGATAACCAACGAGTGTATCGTTTTTATCATAAATAGGATTAGTTCCTTGTATTTTATATAAATTAGTAACTCTTCTATTATTATCGATAGGAAGATTTATTTTAACATAGCCGCCATTATTACTTTTAAGGTTAAGTTTAGTAATAAGACTAGATAGAATTTTATCATTAATAGTAGCATCGATATGTATAAGTCCATCAGGTCTAGTAAGTCCTCTTAATATAGTTGTTGTATTATGATATTTATAAGTTGGAATACCGGTATAAACATCAATCTCTTGTTTAGGAAGAGGTGGCATACGTTGCATATCAACCATATCAGAATGGCTTCTAGCAAAATCAGTAACAAAATCTTCAGTTTGTATTTGTTCAGCAAGTCCATATATAAGACTTTCAATATTTCTAATAATACCTGTACCACCTTCATTAATATTTGTATATAAAACATCGTTAGGAATAATCTTAGAAATATAGCCAGTCTTAAAATTAAATCCTTCTGCAATAAAAGCATATTTAACTAAATCAACAGCAGCAAGTTTAATAAGAGGATTCTTATTAAAGAAAGCTTTATCAAACAAATAATATAAATCTTCTATATCACCAACTTGGTCATTATATGAAATATATTGTCTATTAATACCTTTATATTTAACATCAGCAGGATTAAATAGGGTAATATTAAGATAATTAAATACTCCAGCATTATCATTAAAATGAGTTTGAATAAATAATACTTTTTGAGCAGGAGTAAGATTTCTAAATCTTTCTATTTCTTTAGCAGTAGGTTTGTTAATATTTACAATTTGAAAATCTCCATTAGTAGCAATACCATAACCATATATACGACTTCTTTCAGAGTTCCAAAATTTATTAGCATTTACACCCTCGTTATTGCTTTGATTTTCGTCCTGCTGTACCATTATAAGGTTGCCACGTTTATCAAGGGTTACAGGGCTTAAAAGGACAGGAATTTGAGAATACAAACTGCCAATTATGTATCGCTTATATGCTTTATACTCGTCTTCTGTAAACTTATGTCGTAGTGCTTTTTGAACAAAATTTTCAGCATCAGCAAATTCTTCTCTTTCAGTAATAAATATTTGTTTATTAGTATCATAACTATTGATAGTAGCATAATTATATATTGCAGCAATAGAAGGATATTCTGATTTATCTACATCAATAATACCTGAATAACCTTCTTTTTCAGGATATATCAAATCAACAAATCCAACACCATCTTTATCAAATGTATCATCAGTTCTAAGTTTATTAACATCATTAATCATCTGACGAGTTTCTCGCATACTAACAGGAGCACCAAATTTATCAGCATTAGTAACTCTAATATATCTATTAACTTTATCTGCTATTTTTCTAATACTATTAAATGTAAAAATAACACCTAAATCAAATGTGGCTTGTTCATAAATATCTCCTTGTTTATTAGCGTATTGTCTAATTCTATCAAAATATGCTCGTTTATCTAAAGGAAGTCTTATATTAAGAATATCTTGAGCTTCCATTGAAGAAATATCGATGCCAAACAATGTATTAAATGCATCAGCAATAGAAGCATTTGCTTTAATCACTTCAATAGTATCCAGCAACCGTGTTTCTTCAGTAACATTATGTTTTGCATCAATAGCTAATTTTAGTTCAACAGCTATTTGATTAATACTCATTTTAATAGGATTACTTTTGCTATTTAGAAATATAGAATTAATCAGATTGTTATTATTAACAATTCTAGTTACAGCAGGCTGACGTATAAAACTAATTATAGTTTCATAATCAATACCAAGAGTAGAAAGAAGTTTATATGTATTAAATGTATATTCATTAACATTAGGAACTGAACCCATTTTAACAGCATCCAAATGATGAGCGGTAGTTTGAGAACTATATGTTGTAATAAGCTCACCAACAACATTACGGTTATTATTACTAAATCCAAGTCTTCTAGCAGTAAATTTTATCTTTTTAGAATTAGGTGTTATATCAACTACTCCATTTTGAGCATTATGTTTTTCTAAAAGTATTGCATAAGCTTTAGGATAATTTTTCTTAAATTCTTCATTATCTATTACTTCTTTATCAATAATCACATTATCAATAAAAGTTTTATCGCTTCCTTCAATTTTATGAGGACGTCTATTATAATATTCATCACTAGCAAAAGTACTCTTTATTGCTGCAATTAATGTATTTTCATCAGTTCCATTTTGTTCTATAAACGAATTAATAATATTATTAGTAACATGCAACGTTCTTTCTTCAGCAGTTTCATCTTCTATTAAAGTATCATAACCATTAAGAATACCAATAAATTCTTCAGGAGTAGTTTGCTTAAGAAGTTTATATAAAGTATCAGTAATATAAAATTCACCTTTTCTAAAAGGCATATCGTTATATTCTTTATCTAATTCATAAAGCAAAAATTCTTGAATTTCAGTTTTAACTTCATCATAACTATTATCACCATTATCTATTTTAGCATTATATTTAGCAAATTCTCTATAAGGTATAGTTATAAGAGTATCATCTTCAGTAATATTATCAATAAGAGGTTTTAATTTTTTAATTTTAGATTCTTTAATACGATAATCTTTAGTACCATGTTGCCACAATGTATAAGTTTTATTTTTTGCAGTAGAACCATTATAATCAGAAACATCTTCATCATAACTTTTTTCAAGTTCATCAAAATTATATTCAATTTGACTATCTTCTACATCATTTTCTAATATAACTTCTATACCTAAATCTTCTTTAAGTAATGCTCTTACTTTATTATTTTTAGAACAGAAATTATCCCACATTACAGAAAGAGCTTTAAGTCTAGCTCCACCCATAACATCTTCTTGATAATCTGTTTGGTCAAGAGGATTATATGGACTACGTTTACGACTACTTTCTCCATATAATTTATCAATAATATCATTAGCACCTGTGCCATCTCCATTAGTAATCTTTTCAAAATTAGAACGACCATATTGTTCTTCTCTAGAATTAGCACTATTCATAATCTTTATCATTCTATCAAGAATGAAATTATTACGAGCACGTTTACTTAATTGCTCTACAAAAGGTCTTTTAATAAATGTCTCAAAATCTTCAAGTCCAACTTCTTTAGCAGCTTTTTCTACTTTTCTTAAATATGCTTGTTTAGCTTCATTTATAACTTGTTGTATTGCTTCACTTTTAGCACTTCTATAAGCATCTAAATCAAATGCTGGTATTCCTTCTTGAGCATTAATAACATCAATAGTTGCAGTTTGATAATCCATATATTCTTTAACAATTTCAAGAACATCATCAGCAATAGTATTATTATTTATATATTGTGTAAGTCTTACATTAATCTCTGGATAAGCAGTTCTAATATCAGTAATTAATTTACCATCAACAGACTTTCTAAATTCAACATTAGCTATTTTAATTATAGACTTAGCCCAAGTAGGAAGAGAACCATATAATTCATTACGTTTATCATTAATATCATTAAACTCTTCATTTAATTCATTTCGCTCATTAACATAATTAAGTCTGTCTTTAACTTCTTTAATACTATCTTCAATCTCATTACCAATATCATCATGTTTTACTCTATTATTAATAGTATTATTTACATAGTTAATATATCTTTCTTCACTAGTTGTAGTATTTTCTTCAAATGGAATTTTATGTAAAGCTACATTTCCTTCTTTATCTGTAGTTTTATACATTTCCCAAGAAATACCATAAATACTATCTACATCGAAATCACTACCTGTTTGAATAACCCATTCATTAGGAACAACAATAGTCGAACCTAAAGCTTCATTTGTAAATCCGACAACTCTAATAACAGAAATAGATTGTTTACCTTCAGTAGGCATACGATATGCAAGATGTATATCAAGACCTTCTTTTTGAATTTGTTCAAGTATTTTTGCATTCTCTTCTTCAGTTTTACCTTTAGGAATAAGATTACTCCATCTAGGAAGATAAACTTCCATAACACCTGTAACTGGGTCGAATTTAAGTTTTTTGCTATATCCAACACTAGTAATTTGAGCACCATGCCAACCAGGAAGAGTTTGTCTAGTAATTCTATTATTATAAATAGATTGAGCAATACTTTCAAGTTTGTTTGCAACAGTAGTTATATAATTAGGCATAACAGGAACACCAAATTCATTAGGCATAAGATATTCAATAAAGTTGCTATCCATACCTAATCTAGCAGCTTCTTGTCTTGCTCTATTATAAAAATCATCAAAATTAAGTTCAGTACTACCATTAGAAGCATTTATAATATGACCTGTATCAGCATCATATTTCCATCCCATAGCATCTAAGAAACTATTAAAATCTTCTTTAATATTAGCAGTATAAGCAGATTGAAAATCATTGGCCCAAGCAACTAATTGTTCTCGTTCTGGATTATTTATATCAGTAGTATCAATAATATTATCAATAATCTTTTTCATAATTTGAATACCAGCTTTATTATGTTCATCAACCATATGCTGAGGAACTTCTTGCTGTTTATACAAATATTGATATTGATAATTTTCTATATAACTATCATCAAATTTATCTTCAAAATCTTCATGGAAATCACCAGTAGCTTCATCCCAAATAGTAAATACAGTCTTTTTAGCTGCTTTAGATGTTTCTTCTGTATTAAGCTGACCTATGTCATGTTTCATCATCCAATCATGAACTCGTCTAAGTTCACTACCTTCAGGAAGAAGTTTTGGAATAAGAACAAATTCAGCATTCTTAATTTGACGAGGCATATATAGGCCAGTTTCAGCATCAAAAACTTTATCATAATAAAAATTCTTTTGTACTTGAATACGCTTATTTATAGCATCAAAATCAATATCTTCTATAGGAGTATCTCCATTAAGAAGTTCAATCAAGTCAGCATACTCATTAATAGTACCATCTGCATAACGTCTTCTAATAAATTCTTCAAAAGTAATATAAGATTGTGCATCATTTATAACTGTAGTACTTCCTTTTACTGTTCCAGCACTATATCCATATCCTTGTGCATATTTAACAGATTTTTCATGCGCAACTTGTTCATTCATTCCTTGAGCGATAAATATCTTTTCAAGTTCTTGTTGAAGTTGTGCTGCATAATCAGAAGCTTTAACTGTATTATATATAGTAACTCCTCTCCATCCATTACGTGCTACAAGTTGACGTCCATTTATTGTAATAGGAACTTGTTTATTAGAACCATCTTCATTAAGTTCTTTAGATGAAGGTATTGTAATAGTTTCTTTAACTCCATTAGATTCTAATTCATGAACATCATTATGCTCATATTTATTAATATCGTATCCAGCATATCCATCTCCACCAGCTTGTGTTTCTTTAGTTCGTTTGAGGAATGTTCTAGCTTTACCATAAAACTTATAATCTCCCTCAAAAATATCATCATAAATAATATTCATATTAACTTGATTTAGCAACATATTATTAATAGTAGCTTGGTCATATTCTATACCGTTATTAATGAACACATTCTTAAAATAATCAAGTTTATTGCTTGCTTCTTGCAAATAAGCATTAATCCATTTATCTACAATATTAAGAATAGCAGTTTTTTGTTCATTAGAAAGTTTAATTTCTAATTCTTGTCCATTATTAACAATAGTTTGATTAGGTTTAAGAATAAGTTTGCCGTCTTGACCAATTCTTATCGCACCTTCTTGGTCTCCCTCCCCGTAGAGGGATAATACGGACAATATCTCTTTACCAGCATCATAACTATCAAGTTCAAATAGTCTATTAGGATTAAACAAAGTACCTGTAAGTCTTCCATTTTTAGCAACTTCTTTTCTATAAAAAGCAACAGCAGGAAGTCCATGCAGATTTTCTTTAACATTAAAAAGATTATCACCAACAGAAACAAATAATCCATTAAGTCCTTTAACCATCATATTTATTTCATCAATAACATGATTATAAAGACAAAGACGTAATTGACTATTAGTATATCTAGGAGCACGTACATTAAATATTTTAGGAGCATCTGAGCCAATACGAGTGCTGTACACAGCAGTATTCAGATTTCCAACTTTAGTAGATTTAATATCATTAATTATTTCTTCAACACTTCTGCCAAATGCAACATATTGTGTTATGAAATAATCAAGTTTACTAAGTTTAGCATATCCAGACGCTTTACCATTTGTAGTACTTTTACTACCATCAAACAAATAATAACTAATTAATTGCTTTGCGTTAGGATTTATATCATAACCTGTGGCAGTTTTAATAAATATACCTTCACATCCACGAATAGGCATACCATTAATATCTTTAAGCCCAAACAAAATAGGATTATTAGAATATTGATTTTCTTTACCATTTTCAGTACCTTGTGTAAATTCTTCGAGCATTGCTCTAAGTCCAGCATTAACATCTTCTTTTGTAGAACTATTAATTCTTTCAAAAAATCTAGATATAAAACAGTTCTTACCAACACTAGACGTACTATTGCCTTCAGCATTACTGCTATTTAGCATAGCAGAAGAATCAGAAAATTCTGTAAGTCTTTTAGCCAAACTAATAAGAGAAGAATATGTTGCACTACTAAAATCTACAGAACTATAATCAAAGTATTGTTTCTCTTTTGGAACAGGTTGCTTAGCAGTCTTTTTATCTGCTTCATCTAAAGCATTATATTCTTTAAGAGCTTTTTTATATTCAGCATAATTAGTCTCATTAGTATTATTTATTATATCAATTCTTCTATTAATTTCAGTTTTAAGCTTACCTGCACCTTCAATAATAGTACGAATATCTCTAGCAAAAGCTTCACATGCTTTATCGTCAGTTGTTCTTTCAAAATATTTAGAAAAAGCATCTTTATTTATATTAGGAAGATATTTCTTAATAGTTTCATATAATACATTTTTAAGAGCATTTTTATCATGATTCTTAATAAAACTATTAATAGCATTATTAATTGTAGTAATATCAGCAGTACTATAAGATGTATTATATGTAGCACGAAGTTTATTACTAAAAGAATATATTAATTGCGTAGTTGGAGTAGCAGCTTTATTGCTCCAATCAAAAGATAAACCATTACTATCTGTTATATCACTAACAGTAAGAATAACTTTCTTAAATATAGGTTTAGCAAAATTAGCAAACATTCTATTAGCAAAAACTCTATCAGTCTTCATCATTTGTACTATCTTGCCTAAACCATATAAAGCAGTAACAGAATTAGCTTTATTCTCAATACTACTTATAAAACTATCAATATTACTAGTATCACAAAAACTAAATATTTGAGTAATAACATATGATACAGGCATATATGTAGGAACTCCAAGTTCATTATTAGTATCTATAGATTGAACACTTTCTCTAGTATTATATCTATTATCCAATTTAGGAATAGTAGAAAGAATTATTTTCAAATCATTATCTACATTTTGAGTAAAATTCTTAGCAAGAGCATCTTCCCAAGTACGAGCAGTTTCATCTATACTACGTCCATCATATTCAGATGTTATCTCATCAAAATTATTATCTTCTTCTGTAATAAACTCTGTAATATCTCCAACTTGATTAAACGCTTTTGCAATGGATGTCATAGTTTTAGTATTAAATACACTAAAATACCATTCATTAGCATTTGTTCTAGTTTGCATTACAAGATTAGCATAATTTAGCAATCTTTCTCCATGTTGAACAGTATTTTTATCTGCAACAGTAGTAATGAATTGCTGAGCATAAGCATATTTAGCAATTTTAAGAAGAGGATATGAACGTTTTTTATCATTATATTCTTTAGTAATATCTTCAGTAGCTTTCTTTAGTTTAGTATATTGTTCAGCCAAACTTCTATATTCGCGTTTAAGTTCAGCATTATTAGTATTCTCTTTATTACTTTCAATGGCAGTTTTAATTTCTTTAAGACGTTTTGCTATCTCTTCTTGCTGACCTTTATAAGCTCTATACCACTGTTGTTTACTTCTAATATCAGTATTAAAAGAATCAAGTTCTGCTACAGCATCAAGATATTTTTTAGCAATAGCTTTATCTTCTTTAGAAAAACTATTATCATTTTTTACTTGTGTAGCGAAAGCAGTAGCTCTATCATAAAAAGTACCAAGTATTTTATCATTAACAGCAGCAACAATTTCTATTGTTTTACGTCTTTCATTTTTAGGCTTTTTAGCATCTTTAGCATATTCATCTACAAGAATTGTTGCAGTATAATTTCTAGCAACAGTCTTTGCAGAAGCAGTTCTAAATCCACTAAGTTTGCCATTTCCTTTATCAGTAGTACTATTATCTATAACATGAAAATTATCTTTATAATAAGCATCCAATAAAGAACCTAATTTATTTTGATTTATTTTATAATAATCATTTTCAGTAAAATTATCAAAATCTACAACTTCTTCATTACGAATATCACTAATAGTAATATTATCAAGAAGATATTTCTTGAAATCATTATTTAATAACAATGCCGCAAGCACCATTCGCTTGTTTGTGTCGGCTTTACTAACTCTACTAAGTGTACTACTCAGTCTATTATCTTTATCAAAAGATAAATTAACACCAGTTGCTGTACAATTCATAACTTTAATTACATTATAAGATTAAACAATATAATGATTATGTTACTTTACAAAAGCCTGTGGATTGCAAAAGCATTTTAAGCCTCTGCAATCCACAGATAGTATTTAGATGAATAATCCTACATGCAAGAGTATTCTATTTCGTCACGAGCCATTAAATGCTCAATATCGCCCCTATATTGTTCGGGGAATGACCTCACAAAGCTATCCATATCATTCACTAACCGAACGCCATAAGCATTATCAGTAGCACCATCAGCAATAGGATTAGCATATATTTCAGTAGTAGTTAAAAGATTAGTATTAGCATGATATATATTATTATCAGTTCTAGAGAATGTTCCAATATTATCAGTAGCAGATTTAATTTGATTAGGATTAAGTACTACATAATCATCTATAGGATAATTAGTACCATCTTTTACATTTTTTACAATTAAAGCATCGTATCCTTTATTTATTGCCACTTCAGCTTTTCTGTCAATAATAGTAAAACTATTGCCTGGAGTATAAAATTCATCTTCTATTTTTCTATCATATTCTTCTCCTTTATAATCTATAATTGCTGGATTTCTAGCATTCATAAATAAAGCTATAGGCTCACCATATCTAGAAGCTCCTACTTTTTTAGGAGTAGCAAATAATATTTTACTTCTAAAAATACCTGTATTATAAACTGTCGAATTAGGTCTTGTTCCTCTATAAACAACTAAAGGTTCACCATTTTCATCTATTACTTTACTAGAATTAGAAGGAGTTAATTGTCTTAATGGTATATCTGGGTCTTTACTGATAGTATTAGCTATTTTATTCCATAACTTTTTAGCAGCTTCAGATTTACCAATTTCACCAAAAGATTCTTCAACATTAATATTATATGTATCTGCTATATGTTGATATAATGCAGTTCCATAACCTTTACCTGTAACTGTTAAACTTGGATGTAAAGTTACAACACCTTTTCTGCCTTTACCAGAAAATTCCATTCTAATAGTACCTATAATATTACCCTTCTCATCTAATACTTCTCTAATTTCAATATCTGTTTCTCCTTTTTGACCGTATTTAGAATATTCATCTGTATTAGGAATTTCTTTACCTAAAGATACTCTATTAGCATTAGCAGCCTTTTCCCAATCACCAAACCATTCCTTAAATGCTTTAGTTCTTACTTGGGCATATTGCTTTTCAGTAAGATTAGAAACTTTACCATTAGAAGCTAATAGTTTACCTTCTTTATTACGTTTAGCAGTATTTAATATATGTTGTTCTTCAGCAGTATAATTAGTTTCATCTTCAATAAGATTTGTATTAGCATTCAAATCATCAGCATTCAAATCATCAGTATCTATATCAGATGTATCTTCGTCGTACATATCATCAAGTATGAGATTAATACCATCTATAATATCATCATTTGTAACATCATTCGCAGCATTACTTTTATCAACTTTCTTTTCTGGTAAAGCACTAATAGCATCTTTATAATCTTTAATTTCTACCGAAAGTATTTGACTTTCAACACTTTTATCTGAATAAAAATATGGAAATTCATATTCATATTCATTAGTAGCTATTTGAATATCTGCATAATCCATATCGGGATAAGGTCTGTATTGAAGTTGACCTTTTTTATCAGGAGACATTCTATAATTATCTTTAGTAGGTTTAGGATATTCTACAGCAAATTTAATAAGTCCGCCTATATGAACTTTACCCTTAAATTCAGGATAATTAGCTTCAATAAGTTGTCTATAAATATTAACTTGTTGGTCATATCCTTCTTTAGTATAATCACTCAAATCACTTCCAGTACCACTATCTCGTTTAGTCTTAAAGTCAAAAATATAAAGGTTTCCTGCCTCATCAAACACAAGCATATCCATAGTTCCAGCAACAGTTACATCCCCTTTAGCAGTATGAATAACTCCTCCTATAGGAAATTCATCAGTAATAACTTTATATTTACCTATACCAAATCTATTATCGAGATATTCTTTAAGAGCATCAAGATTTTCAATAAATCTTCGACGTTGTTCAGGAGTAGCATTTGGTACAACATAATTATCAGGAATAGCACCATTATATTGAAAATAAGTTCTAGCAGTACCATCTGCCGAATTTCCTAAAGCAGAAGCAGGAAGTCCCCATTCTTCAAGGTCTCGTTTACCATGAACAGCCTCAGTAACACTAGTATCTACTTTTTCGCCATCAAGATAATAAGTATGGTCTTCTTCAAAATTCTCACTTCTAACAATTCTTTCACTAAAGCCGTTTCGCATATTGTTAATTCTATCTTCAATAGCTTTAAGTTTTTTATTGGTAGTTTGTTCTTTAGAAGCAGGAGCAGAAGAAGGAGTAACAGGAGAAGGAGCAGACTTAGATTTGGACGTTTCCTCTACGGGGAGTTTAACGTTATCAGATTTAGTCTTTTCTGATAAGCCACTATATTCTTTAGCAAATAATCCAGCATCAGTACGACTATTAGTCTTACTAAGAATAGCATATTCTCTTGCTAATATACTATTATTTTTAATTCTATCAGCATTAATTCCAAATAAATCTAATAATATATCCATTATCTTTTGTAAGATACTTTTAGATTGTTGAGGAATACCATCAATATTAACTGCTTCTTTATATTTAGTATTGTTAAGATATTCAATAAGAACTGGCTGAGTAAGACATTCTGTAAGAAATTCTTCCATTGCTACAACGTCATCCTTATTTTTAGTAGAAATATTAAATACTTCAATAATACCATTATACAACTGTTCACTAATAACACCATTAGCTTTATCATTAGCTAATTGTTCTAATGTATATTCATATACTTCTTTTAATTCATCAATAATACGTTCTCTTTGTTTTTTAGAATAATTACGTCCATTATGAAAATGTTTATGAATATTTTCATGAAGAAGTAATCGAATAGCATTGCGAGGATTAGCATTCATACTAAATGCTCCTTTAGCAGTAAGATGAATCTTTTTATCTTTAGGACTATAATAAGCATTAGTTATACTATCATCTTCTGTTGAAGAATTTTTATCATATTCTATTTCAGTAGTAACAATAGGAAATCCTGTAGTATTACCCGTAAGAACATCTATTTGTTTTTGTTCAACTCCAGCTGCTTCTAAAACATCAGAAGTTTTAATTGCTACAGTATTCTTTTTAGATTTAGCTGCTTTATTTACAGCATCATTTACTAAATCAGTAACATTTGTATTATTTGCGCCAACGTCTTTACTAGTATCTCTAATATTAGTATCTATACTAAGTCTTTCAAAATTTGTTATTTTACTACCAAAAGAACCTCGTTTATTAGCAACATTAGTAGTAAATGCTCTAGATTGTATAATAAAATCACCAAAGTTTTCATAAGAAGTTGTTGTTCCATTTATAGTTAAATTAAACTTGCCACCTTCTCTATTAATATATTTAGTAGTACCACCTTCTTTAGTTTTACCAGTAATAGATTGCATACTTCTATTTATTTTAATAGTAGGCAATGCTTTATCAATAGCTTCATCAATAAGTTTTCTAGTCTCAGCATTACTTAAATCATTTATGTCATGAATAACAACTTTTTCTTGTCCATTAACATTATATAATGTTATAGCATTACTATTAGAATAACCAACAATTTTACCATTAATATAATCTCCTTTAGTACGATGAAAACTAATAAATGGAGCATACTTAACATTTCCAGTACTTTCATCTATAGTTTTTTGACTAATAGTAAGAATACTTCCATTAGAAGACATACTAATAATTCTATAATCTATTTTGAATATGCCACCAACTCCAATAAGTTCATTCAAACTTTCAGCTATTTCATAGAAATTATCAGCATGCTCATTAGAATCGACATTAAGTAATTGTTTAGTAATTAATTTAATAATTTCGCCTTTAACCGCTTCACCTAGTTTACTATTCTTTATATCTTGTGCAGTATTACAATAAGCAACAAATTTCTTACCATCTTCATCATGTACAATAAAGCCAATAGAGAAAGGAGAAATATTATTATCGGCGCGTCCTAAATCATTTCCTTCTTCGTCAATAAGTCTTCCTTCATTATTAACAATAACTAATGGTGTATAATTTTTACTAGTTTTATCAAGTTCAAAACTATTATCACCAATATTAACATATTTAGATTTATCAGCTATAGTATTGAGTTTATAATAACTATCTATATTGATAGAAATATCAACAGTAGTATTATCATCAATAAGTGCTTCTTCATAAGCATAAGTATTTTCATAATTAGTATATACAGCAACTTTCCAATTTTCATAACTTTCTCTCATATCATTAACATCTGTAAAGAAATCATTGATACGATTATTAACTGGAGAAGTTTCATAGAATTTATTCTTATAAAATAGAACATTAGTAATACTATTTATAAGTTGTCTTGCTTTCTCTAAATCATCTAATTCAGCAGAACTCTCTTCAATATTTCTATAAAATTTATATTTACGTTCTTCAAGAAGTCGTTTAATAAGAGGATTTTCTAATAGTTTTTTAGCTCCTTCTTTAGTCACAAGAGCCTCATATGCTTCAATCTTCTTAGTATCAGATTTTCTACTAACAGTAATCTCATCTCTCTTGAAACAATATTCGAGAAGCATATTAAACAACTCTTTAGTTTGTTCATCTCTATTTTGATAATCAATAAGAGCATCAAAAAGAAAATCACAATCAAGAGTATAAGTCTCTCCATTTTTAGTAATATTATTAGAAAAACCAGAATAATGTGAACGTCTAGTATAACCATTACCATCTTTATTAAGATTTACACTTCTAAGTATTCCAATCTTAACATCTCCTTTTTTAGTTTTAACATATACACCAAGATTACTAGAACCACCATATCCAGGGTCAAGTTTTATATAAGTCTTAGCACCATTAGCTGCTGCAATAATAGCATCATCATAGTTTTTATCTCTTTGGTCATATTCTATTGGACTAATATGAACAAGATTATCTTTTTTATAAGACGTTGCTTTACTAGAATTAAGATAATCAAAAAATTCATTACTTCCAAGTAGTTGACCTGTTGTATAAAATCCAGTAAATAGATATTTACCATTATTAGCATTAGAAATATATTTACTTAAATTATCATATATATATTTAGCAGTAGCTTGGTCTATATTTTCATTATTAAGTATATAACTAAATAGATTTTGAATATTAATAACATATTTATCTTGACCGGTAGCATCTTTATATGTAGCATTATTGACAGCTTTATTATATTCTTCAAGAAAATCATCAATAACTTTATTTTGTTCTTCATTACTAATAAGACTTGTATCAGACACATATTTTTGAATAATAGCCAATTTGTTAGCAAGTTTTGCAAAAGGACTTTTATTATCCATTGCAGCAAATTGTGCAGATAGTACTCTAAATTGAGTTTTAGCAATATCTTCGGCGGTCTTTTCAGAAACACCATTATATTTTTTTCTAATTTTATCAACAACTTCTTTAATAAGAGCATCATATTTAGATGTATCTCCTTGTTCATATGCATCAGCGATTTCTTTAATTCTTGCTGGATTAGTAAGTCCTATAATAGCAATATGTTCACTGGCTACAAGTTCTGCTCTAAATCTTTCTGTATTAGTACCTTCATCAATAGCTTGTATAACTTCTGCTTGGTCATCAGATACAATTTCTTCTTCAGCTCTTTCATAAATATTAGGAGTATCTTTAGCAATCGTTCCTTCATCGCTTTTACCTTCTTCAGCAATAACCTTTTCTACTTCTGAAGTAGCATGTGTTTCAGAATCATTAACTTCAGAACCATTACTTTCAGTATCAGCAGGATTTTCTGCAACTACTGTACCTGTTCCAGTCTCACCCCCCGTAGAGGAAGGGCTTTCTGTTGCACCTTCTTCAGACTCATTTTCTTCAGCACCTTTTTCTTCAGCACCTGTAGCTTCTTCAATATGAGATGGTTCAATTATAACAGGCTCTTCTTTCTCCTTTTCTTTAGAAGCATCATCCTCTGCTGCATCATCTTCTTTTTCTGAAACTTCTTCACTTGTAACAATAGGAGTTCCTTCCTCTTCGGCTTCTTTTGCAATAGATTCATTTTTATTTCTTTCTTTCTTTATTTTATTAATGATGTCAGACAGTTTTTTATTCAATGCTGATTGTCCAATAAAAGCTTCATTACTACTATAATTTTGAAGACCATATCTAAGATAATCAATAGCATCTTTAAGTTTTTTATTATCAGCACGTCCATTCATTATTTTATTAACAGCGTCATCTATATCTGACTCATTTCTAAGATAATCTTCTACAAGTTTAATATAAGCATCAATCTTCTTCATAGTATATTTAGACATAGACCTAGCATAAGAATCATATCTATCTTTATATTCTTGTTCTCCAAAAGGAATACTAGCTTTAAGTAATGCTTGTTCAGTACCAAGTTCATGCTTAGTCTCTTCAAGTTCTCTAATAGTATATTCAGGAACAACTTGGTCTCCTTCATAAATATCATTTAATGATATAGATAAATATCCAGAAGCATCTGTTATATGAGCAAAACTAGTACTAATATTATCAGAAGCATATTGTATAAGAGCCTTTTGTTGCTTTTTTAATTCTTGTATAGCATATTGTTTAGCAGCATCACTATAAGAATCATCTGTAGTTATGTTATCTATCTGATTATTAATAACATTATATTTTCTTTCTACATAATTTTTAATGATATCATCTTTATATTTATTATATTCAGAAGAACTTCCATTATTATCATATATTTCTTTAGCAATTTGATTCATCTGAGTTTCATAATCAGCAACAGAAAGATTATCTCTAGCTATTTGTCTTGCCATAGCCTTAACAATAAACGGATTGTCATCTTCTACTATAGCATTTACATCAGTAGCAGTTCTATGATATAATCCTTCAATAGTATTCATTCTATCAACAACTTGCTTTCTAAGAGCATCATCAGTTTCTGTTATCTTAGGAGCTTTATCTTTAAGATATTTAGCAAATTCATTACTATCTAAAATCTCCTTGAATAAATCATAAGAGCCATTATCTAAGGCTTCAAAAATAGTTTCATCAGTAAGTTGTTTAATAGCTAATGATTGAGCTTCTTCTTTATCAGATTCTGTAGTAAGGTCTTCATATTGTACTTGGCCTCTTACAAAAATAGGATTTCCATTACTATCTTTTTTAGTAACAAAAGGATTTTTACCTTGCTCTATAAGTTCTTTTTGTTTAATAAATCTATCAGATATAGATGTAATATTTTCGAGTTGTTTAAGAACAATCTTATCTTGAGACATATTCCATTGCTCATATTGAGCATCAGTAAGTTTTCCTTTTTTATGTTTATAATAGCCTTCAGCTCTATGAGCAGCATTTCTTACAAGGTTAGCACTAGGCCCAAATGCAATACCTCCAACCCATCCCCAAAATGCTTGTTCCCAAATAGAAGGGTCAGAAAGATAACTATCTAAAGTTCTATTAGCATATTTAGGATTAAAATATCTCTCAGCAACTTCTTTACCTTTTTCTTGTGTAATACCTTGTAAACCTTCTTCAACTCCTTCTCCAAGTTCATTAACAATAAGAGTACTTGTTGGATGAGTAAAACCATAACTAAAATGTTCTTTAATTCTATTTTTAAGATTATTCTTAATAAGTTTATCTTCTGTAGCTCCAGCAAGTTTAGCTTTAGCGTTTTTAACAGCAATACGTTCTGCGGCAGTAGAATTTCTTGAAAGAGTCTTTCCCCAAATACTACCTAATGTATAAAATTGAGGAATATCCATAAGCAACATCCAATAATCTTTCTTAAAAGTTTCTTTAGCAGCACGAGCAGCAATAGTATTAGCAATATCTTCTTTACTTTTTCCCTTAAATTCTTCATGTCTAGCAATAAACTTATTAAATTCAGTATTATCCATATCATTTAATTTAGCAATATTAGAATCATAAACTTCTTCATAAGTTTGTTGTCCTTCCATTTGGTTTTCACCAGTTCTACTAAACAATGCGGTGGCACTAATCTCGCCTAATCCTTTAGCAGTTTTATCAATCTTACCAGCTTTACGAAGAATTTGCATCGTAGTATTAGCTTTATTAGTGGCATCAGCTGTTTTTACAAGACCTTTAGCAATAGCTTTAGAAGTCCATCTAGAAGCACCACTTAATAATTTAGAAGCACCTGTTGCTTTACCTGCAAGACTAGCACCTTTAGCCCACATACCGGCAGGAATTAGCAAAGATAAAGTTGTAAACACATTCACCATATTATCAGCCCACCAACCAGCATCACTAACATCAAAACTTTTATCAGGATTTTCTCGATATATCTTAAATTTCTCATCAGCATCTTCTTTAAGACCAGTAAAAAATTTAGTCCAAGGATTTTGATAATAATTATCTTCTGTTCCCCAATTTATAAAACCATCTAAAATGTTACCAACTCCAGCGAGACTTCCTAATACAACTTCCCCAAGTCCAGCTCTAACAGCCATATTTCCCCATTTAGCAAAAGCACTTTGACGTCTAGCATAAGCTTGATTTATATCTGCTTCTGTATCATAAGCAGATACTGTAAAACCATCTTCACCACGTTTTTCAATCTCTTCATTAGTAAGACCTAAATCAGCACCTGTAAATCTAATTTTATTAATTCTATCAGCAGATTCTGTAAGAGAACCACTATGCAGATTTCCAGCATCAGTATTAACTAAAACGGGAGGCTGGAGTTTTCCAGCCTTCGTTTTAGGATTATAAGCAGGATTTCTTTGATAAGGACCTTTAGTAAGCTTATCAAGAAAATCATCACCAGTTATAACATCATCTATCATAATGATTATTCATTTATATAATTATTTAATTCGTTAGCAACAACTTCTATATCTTTACCTGTAATATGAGCAATATCTTTAACAAGTACTTCAAATGAATTATTAACCAAAGCTCTTTTATTTGGGTCATCATCAAATAGCCCTGCTTGAATTTGATATTTAAGTCTTTGAAGTCTAAGCATATTTTTAGTAAGTTGACTAGCTTCTGTTTCATTGAGCTTTTTGGTAGTATTAAGAAAATCAGTTTCATATTCCCCTCTAGTATTTCTTCTAATTGCTGTATTTCCAAGAGCTTTACTAACACCAAGAATATCTATATTTGAGTTTGTTGCTCTAGCTGTAATAATACTATTATCAGCAAGTATTCCAGCATTATAAGATGGGTCAAATTTAGTACCTTCTTCTATAGAACCAGATACAACAAATCTATATGTTTTACCTTCCTTAAAATGTCCAACACCTTGTTTATCAGGAACTGTTACTGTAATAATATATCCTTTTGGCTGTCCAGCACCTCCTCCAGTAGGAACATAAGCCGTACGTTTAACATTAGCTTTTCTCCAAGTCTCATTTCTATACATTTTTTGAATTAGAGTTCTAGCATCTCTATTATATTCAATATTCTTTTTAGCTATATTATCGTCACCAATAATTTCAATATTTCCCATATCTATGGCAGTATTGGCAAACATATTATCAAGTCTATCGTCTGCTGCTTTAATAGCACTTTGAAGCTTAGCATCGGTATCAAGCCCATAAGCTAATGGGTCATCAACCATTGCCATTGCAGCAAAACTACCATAATCAAAACCATTAAAAGTAATCATACCTTTAGAAACACCTACTTCTTTTTCAGCTTTTTTTGCAGCTTCCAATCCACTTTTATAACTACCTGAACCTATTCCGCTAAATAATCCAACACCTGTAGCATGAACATTCCACCAATGGTCATTTACTACAGAATGATTTTTATCATCATATATCTTAAAACTAGCATCACTTACATTAGATGTTGCCTTTTTAATAAATGTTCCAGCATTACCTGGAGTATTTGATTCAACTTGACTAATTTCATAATCAAATCTTGGAAGTAAATTTCTATGAGAAGCATCAAAAGAAACAATATATCTATCTGGATTATCTGGGTCTATGCTAACATTATATCCACTGTTATTTAATTTATCCATTGTAGTATTATAAGCAGTAAAATAATTAGTCATTACATCTTTTCCTATAACATATTTAATATTATTATTTCCATCATAAAGTTTATTTAGTTTTTCAATAATAGCTCTGCCATATTTATTATCATTAGTATATTCATCATTTGCAATATTAGCACTAAACAATATAGCATCTTTATTTTTACTTTTACTAACAATATTATTAAATTGTTTATTAGCAGCAACATATCCGACCATATTATTAATAAGCATCATTTTATCAGTATGAGACATGTTTGGATGGTCTTTTATAAATCGTTGAAAAGCCATATGCGGGCCAACGCTTCCATCTTTATTTTTATATCTATTAATAAATGAAGAAACAGTATCTCCTTTGAAGTTTTTATCATACTTTCTTATTATACTCAGAGCATTAGTATTAGTAACACTTTTAGCTTTTTGAGATTGAGCAAAAGCATTACCATCTGCTTCTTTCATACCAGCAATGTGACTTCCAAATCCACGTTCTAATGCATCAACAATATCTGTATTTCCTCCAAGTCCAGCAGCATTTAATTGACGTGCTCTACTATTTTGAAGAGCAGTACCAAAATCAATACTTGTCTTTACATGATTATATGCAGCAACATCAGCAAAATTATTTATCTTATTATTGAGCCATTGTTCTTGTGTATAAACATTTCCATTTTTATCAGTAAGACCTTTTACATAAGGAGCAGGATTATTTTCAGTAATTAACTTCTTTCGTTCATAGTTTTCAAATTTATAATCTTGAGCAAGACTTTCTTTAGCACCAGGAATAGAATCAATAGCAACTTCATATGCCTTACGAATTTTATCTTTAGAAAGTCTTTCCCAACCAGTAGCAGTTTTTTGATATATCAATCCATCAACACTTTCTTCAGGTCTATATGTAGGACGACCATTAGCATCAAGAAAAGATATACTATTTGATTGACCTTCGTCGGTGGCAGCAATAGCCAAAGCTTGCTTTTGTATATCTGCTTGAGCAACAGTCTTTACAGGAGTAGTATTAGGTTTCCAAATTTCACCCATTTTAACTCGTCCAGTTCTCTCATCTATTTCACCATCAGTATAATGATAAGGATTTTCTTTCTTATACATTTCTTTCATTGCATCTGGAATAGCAGCAGCATCAACTTTAGCATCATATTCTTTTTTAGCAGCATAACTTTTTATTCTACCTATAACATCTCCTCTAGAAGATATATTGCCAGCTTTCATTATTAAATCATCAAGTGAACCATAAGCGTTACCATATATAGTATTATTATCAATAGTATTTTGAATATCAGCAATAAGACCTTCTTTGAAATCACTTTCAGATTCATCCATTTCTAATTTAGCAATAGTATTTTCAAGTTCACTAGCAGTCTGAATAGCTTTCTTATGCCCTTCTTCTAGTGTATTAAAGGTATCGCCAAGTGAGGTTAAATCCACACTTGGTACATATGTAAGATTATTGTTCTTAAAAGTAATCATATTATCTTATTTAATTGCTTAATCTTCTTTTTTAGTATCTGTTTTTAGAGGATATGCTTTTCTATAAGCATCATAAGCTCGCTTACTAATCAGTCCATTATGATAAAACTCTTCAATAGGAAGATTTGGATGAGAAAGAGCATTAGCCAAAATACTCTTATCGTCTCGCATTCGTTGTTGAACATTCTCAATAGTACTAGTAATACCAGAAGTAATTCCTTGAGTAAGTCCAACAAGATTTTCAGCCTTTTTCTCAGTAATAGCATTCTTAAAAGCATTAACTTTATCTTGCCAATCATTATATGCTTCTACATTCTTATTAGCAACTTCTTGTTGATTAAGTCTATCGGCATTAATTAATTTCGTTTCTTCATTCTCTTTAGTGCCATAAAGAGTATTAGTATTAAGTGCTGTAGCAAATCTATTTTGTTGATTTCTAGCAAGAGCCGTTCTAGAACTAGCAGTATTATTATTCACAGATTCTTCATATCTAGCGGCAATTTCTCTAAGATTATCTAATTGAGGATTAATATTATAATTAGTTCTAAGTTTAGCAGCAATTTGAGATATTGGCTGAGGAGGAGCTTGCATCTTATTAAGTGCTCTTCTATTAATCAATGTTGTAGCAATATTACCACCAATATTACTAAGAAGATTTATAGCATCTCCATGATAACCACTAAGATAAGAATTAATAAGTCTGTTTCTTTTTTCATTTTTAGCAATACGCTTTTCAGTTTCATCTTCAACATTCTTAGGAGTAATAACTATCTCTTTTAGAGTAGTAGTTTTCAAAGGTTTGTTATTCGTTGTACCCATATCAGTTTCATTATTTTGACTTATGCTTTCAGCTACATTCATATCAGGATATGTAGCCGTATAATAATCATATAATTTATTTTCTTTATCAGTATCAAAAATATCTTTATAAGTACTATTTGCGCCAAGAATTTCTCTAAGTTTAGCATCTTCAGTGCCTTCACCGCCATTATAAACATCAGCAACAGTCAAATTTTCATTAGCTTTAAGTTTATCAAGTAGTCTAAAATAATCTTTATCAAATTTTCTATTAAGTACTTTTACATTAAATTTATCATAAAGTCTTTTATATTCAGGTCTAGGAGTATATGTTTCATCATCATCGCTAGCAGTTCCTAATGCAGCTTTACGTCTGATTCGTGGTAAACTCCCCGTAGAGGGAAATGGTCTTAATCTTGTCTCACCATTACTAGTAATAGAATAAAGTCCAACAATATTTCCTCCAAGTTTTTTCTTTTTAGTGCCATCATCATTAAGTCCATTTCTATCTTTGAATGCTTCTTGTTCCTTAAATACAGTACCAGCATTTTCTCCACCTAATACTCTTTCTGCTGGAGATTTACCATTTTGAAAAGGAACAGAACTAAATACTTTAATATCATTTTTTCCAATCTTAACAACTTCACCGTCTTCTACTTCAAGTCCAGTCTTAGGGTCTTTTCCTAAATCAATACCGCCATTAATATGTTTACGTCCGCTCATATAATAATAATTATCTTTATTAGGAATAGGTATTGCAATACCACCTCTAACCACATCTAATTTCTTTTTTCTAATCATAGTCGTTTATACTATATTATATAAAATTTTCTATTTATTCAGCTTCTGTTCGATTTAGATATACATCCTAATGGAATGTTCATCCCTATAGTGCATCGAAGCAACAGAAGCCTGTAAATGCTTAAATATGTACTAACGAGACTTTCTACCACCACACGCAAACCGCTTTGCGATTGTTATTCTATCAGTATTAGCAACACCTTTATTACGCTTAATAGCAACTTTACCACCATTCTTAAATTCTATTCTATCATCATAATCATTAACATATTCAGTATTTTGCATTTCAGCATTAATGTTAGCATTATTTTGATTTATCATTTGTCTATTAGCAGCTTCTCGTTGCTGTTGTGCTTGTTTCTTAGCTCTTCTAGCACTAATAACACCTTTAGCTAAAGCACCTACGCCTTTTATAATAGCACCAATAAATGCTTTATCTCGTTTAACTCTGTCTTCCATAATTTATATAGTTGTTGTTTTAACATGAAGGTCTTCAAATTCAATTCTCTTACCTTCAGTATTGTTCTTAAACATGAATTTGAATATAAAATAATTACCAAAAAGTCTAGTCATCCCAAATCCATCACCATATTTATTATAAGCAGCAATATGATTACGAAGATAACTAAAGTTCCAATTACCAAGATGCCAATATGGTTTTTTATATGCTCCAAAAATATTCTTATCGGTTTCTTTATCTACAGCAATATTGAGCAAATCAGTAGTTGTCTTATCATTGAAAACAATAAGTCTATCGCCAGCATAAGGATTGGTTGTTCCCTCTACGGGGAGTGAGATATTATCTATCGTAGTATAATCATCAAGTTTAGACAATCTATAACTAACAAAATCAACAAATTTAATTATAGGATAATCATCATTATATATAATACTAATAGAAGCATCTACTTTAGTAGGATTACCTAAATCATTTATAATATTATCAAAAGTACAACAATTATTTTTATCTTCAACAAATTGATGAAAACTACAAGAAGGATGATTACCATGCAGACAAAGCATATATAGTTCAAATTCAGTATTATATGCTTCATCAAAATAATAATCATGAAGACTTATAAAAGTATTAGTACCATAATTATAACTAAGTACAATACTTTTTGAAATAGTATATTCTTTATCTTGACTAAGAACATCATATATAATTCTAATAAGAATTCTATTATTTAGTTTATCATTAGCAAATCTAACAACATTAGGCTTATACATATTAAGCCACTGTATAATATCTTCATCTATATTATTAAGTTTGCCTCCATCAAATTTATAAAATCTATTATCGGCGTTACAATAAAATATATATCCAAAATTATCAAATATAGCAGCCTTAGAATCTTTAAGTCCAGCGTATCCGTTTTTAGAAGTAACTATTTCTTTATAATTAACATCAAAAATATCTTGACTTTCTAACTGAATATTTTTATCATTCGCTTTAAGAGTATTATCAATGTCAAACATAAACATACTATACTCAGTATGTACGAGAAAGATTGTTCCAACACCAATAATTTTAGTAATGTTTCCTTTATTCTCATTAATAATTTTATAACCTTCAAGAGGAAATTGTCTCCAACCATTGGCTTTACTTTCATTAGATATTACGTTACTACGTCTAATAACTTTATTGAATATATTAATATTAATATCTGTACTTCTATAATTAGTATAAGTTTTAGGATTATTT